>Ga0316204_10001267_pt1 | contig 72373 bp, 68 predicted proteins | sample 6monrhotite_MG_2_FD_205661 | JGI IMG/M metagenome (GOLD analysis project Ga0316204, IMG submission 205661) | Microbial mat bacterial communities from mineral coupon in-situ incubated in ocean water Damariscotta River, Maine, United States -... | ecosystem: Environmental > Aquatic > Marine >...
GCGGCAGAGGAACTGTCCAGTTCGATCTCAGAAATCTCTCGCCAGGTGTCTCAGTCGACGAGCATTGCAAGTGCTGCGGTGAGCGAAGTTGAAAACGCCAACGATAAGGTTCAAGGCCTTGCCGAAGCGGCGCAGAAAATTGGCGAGGTTGTGGCGCTGATCACCGACATTGCCGACCAGACCAACCTGTTGGCACTCAACGCCACCATCGAAGCGGCACGCGCCGGTGAGGCCGGTAAAGGCTTTGCCGTGGTGGCGTCAGAAGTGAAAAACCTAGCCAACGCCACGGCCAAGGCGACCGAGGATATTTCCGCACAGATCGGCGGGATTCAGTCGGCGACCGAAGGCGCGGTGGGGGCCATTGGTTCGATCGGTGCAACCATCGGCCAAATGAGTGAGATTGCGGCGGCCATCGCGGCGGCGGTTGAAGAGCAAGGTGCGGCGACCCAGGAAATCGCGCGCAACGTGGAACAGGCGGCGGCTGGCACCCGTGACGTGACGTCAAACATTGCCCAAGTCACCCAGGCCGCTAATGAGACCGGCCACAGCGCCGGCGAAGTTTTGGCCGCGTCGGGCGATCTGTCAAAACAGGCCGAGGAGCTGGGCAAAGGCATGGCCGAATTCGTGGTGGAACTGCGCAAAGTCGTCTAACGCACACGCATTCTTACAGATCGGGCCCCAACCTTCGGGTTGGGGCCCGTTTTTGTGCGTACGGCGCAAAAGTTCAGGAAGGGTCGGCACCGACCTAACAAATATGCTAAGATACACAGAGCGAAACCTAAGCGGATCATGATGATAATCGTGTGAGTGACGGTTGGTAAAAATCACCTATGAACCGCAGACGTGTGGGCACACACGGAAAGGAATGGTTTGATATGAAAGTATCTGAAATTCTCAAACAGGAAAAAGTACCCCTCGTGACGGTTGAGGGCAACACGACCATTCTCACCGCCGCCCATCGCATGAGATTGGCTAAGGTCGGCTGTGTCATCATCAGTGAAGACGGCAAGCATCCGGATGGTATCGTGGCGGTGCGTGACGTGGTTTACAACATGGCCGAGCACTGGGGCGACAAGCCGAGTGGCGATGAGTTTTCATACCAGATGCGACCCGTCTCGGACATTATGCACAGCCCGGTTAAGACCTGTACCTTGGACCAAAGCTTGCGCGATGTCTTGCAGCTGATGTGGCACTTTCACTTTCTTCATATTCCCGTTCTCGACGACACAGGTGAATTGTGCGGCATCGTCAGCATCGACGACGTGATCAGGTTCAGCGTCCAAGAAAGCGAGTTGGAGTCTAAGGTCTTGCACGAGCGCATCTTGCTGAGCGGCGAGCGACCGATCAGTTAAGACGCCAAGCCCAGCAGGGCGTCCAGGTCTAGGCACGTTTCTAAATGATCGGCCAAATCGTCGAGGGCTTGCTCCACTCCGGCCTCATAGTCAGCGCCGCCTTTGCGGCTCCGGCGCAAGCGGGCGAGGAAGCCATGGCGAAATTCGTTTGAGGCAAACAAGCCGTGGACATAGGTGCCCATCACGTGGCCATTTTTCGACACCGCGCCGTCTTCGCGGTCGCCGTCCAAGTGCAGCCACGGACGTCGCCGGTCGGGGCCTTCGGTCAATCCCAAGTGCATTTCATAACCGGCGACTTTCAAGCCAGACGCGACTTCGGTCCCGCGCACATGCTCGAGCGTTTTGTCGCCGGTCAGCACCGTTTCGACGTCCAAGAACCCAAGGCCAAGCTCTTCTCCGGCGCTGCCCTCAATTCCGTCCGGGTCACAAATCCGCCGCCCCAACATTTGATAGCCACCGCACAGGCCGACTAAGAGACCGCCTCGGTTCAGGTGCGCCTTGATGTCGACGTCCCAGTTCTGGCCCTTTACGGCGCGCAGATCGGCAATGACGGATTTGCTGCCCGCCAGCACGACGGCGTCCACATCACCCGGCACCGCGTGACCCGGTTCCACCAATACGAGGTCCACATCGTCTTCGGCCATCAGCGGGTCTAAATCGTCAAAATTGGCGAGCCGCGCAAATTTAAGCACGGCGATGCGAATACGTTTTTCATCACGCAAGCCGCGCCCGCTTTCCGCCCAGCGCCCCAGCGACGCGCTGTCTTCCTTGGGTAACTTTGCAGCATCGGCAAACCACGTCACGACGCCCAGCCCGGCCCAGCCGGTGCGCGCCTCCATGTCCGTTATGGCCGCGTCGAACAACTGAGTGTCGCCGCGAAATTTATTGATGATAAAGCCCTTGATCAAGGCGCGTTCGGACGGCATCAGCACCACGTGGGTCCCCACCACTTGGGCGATGACGCCGCCTTTTTCCACGTCGCCCGCCAGCACCACGGGTACGTTTGCGGCCAGCGCAAACCCCATGTTGGCGATGTCGCCTGCGCGCAGGTTAATCTCCGATGGGCTTCCCGCACCTTCGACGATGACCAAATCACATGCGGCTTTAAGCCGCTCGAAGGCGTCTAAAACCTCGGGCAAAAGGGTGTCCTTGAAGGTGCGAAAATCTTGCGGTCCGACCCGTCCCCGCATCTGCCCGCCGACCACCAACTGCGCCCCGGTGTCGGCTTCGGGTTTAAGCAGCACCGGGTTCATATCTAGAATTGGGTCCACGCCGCATGCCCGTGCCTGCAAGGCTTGAGCGCGACCAATCTCGCCGCCGTCCACCGTGACGGCGGCATTGTTGGACATATTTTGCGGTTTGAACGGCAAGACCTTAAGCCCGCGTCGCGTAAAGGCGCGGCACAGTCCGGCGACCAGAAGCGATTTTCCCGCGTCCGATCCCGTCCCCTGCACCATGAGGGTGCGGGTGCCGTTTGCGGCAGGGGCGTCTTTACTGGGCATCTAGCGCGGCGCGCAGGCCGTCCGCCGCCGGGTTTTGCACACGCCCTTGCAACACGATGTCGCCGGGGGTCACCGCCTGACCGTAGAAAACTTCGTTGAGATCGTTGCGCCTGATTAGCGCTGCGGCTTCTAGGGACCCGCCTGCAAACGCCCCTATGCCCAGGGAAAACGCCATAATGTCGGCACCGATATTGGTGGTGGTCGAGGCCTCAACCCCGGCACCTACCGTGCCGATGACCAGACCCAAATCTGCGCCTAACTTGCCTTGGTGTTCAATGATCGACGCTAGGGCCCCTGGGCTGAAGACCAGCACCACCACGTCGGTGGCCTGTGCGCCCACTTGCAGGCCGACACTGCCCGCGGCTAAGAAATAAAAGGCTGGCTGGCCCCAACGTCCGGATGCATCCTTAGCTACCAGCACGCCGTTGCCGCCTTCCGCCGCAACGATAAAGCCGCCCTTTAACAATCCGGGCAGGATCACCACGCCTTGGGCCTGGGGCAGAAGGGCACGAAACTCATCCATGGGCTTGTCGCCTGAAGCTTTGAATCTTTCAAACACCGTCTGGGCCGCACTGACAATTTGCAGGGCGCGTTGTTCATCGCTGACAGGCTTCATCGCCGCACAACCCGTCACCGTCAAAGCCAACACAGCAACCATCAAAACGCGCGCACGCATAGCTTACCCCCCTGCAGATTCAAAGCCGGAATCGGCCCCTTGAATACGTAGAGAACTTAGCACAGGCAATCTTAGAATTCGATCCCCGCTTGAGCCTTCACGCCGGATCGGAACGGGTGTTTAACCAGGGTCATTTCGGTGACCAAATCGGCGACCTCAATAATTTCGTCCAGGGCGTTGCGTCCGGTCAGGACCACATGCAAATCGTCGCGTTTAGATGCCAAGCCCTTGAGAACCACGCTTGTGTCCAGCTGACCGTACTTTAGCGCAATGTTGATTTCATCCAGCACCACCAAGGATATGCTTTCGTCTGCCATCAGGATGAGTGCAGTGTCCCACGCCCGTGACGCCGCCTCTTTATCGCGTTCTAAATCTTGGGATTCCCAACTGAAGCCTTCGCCGTGGGCCTCGATCACGCACTGGTCGCCGAATTTCTCAAACGCGACGCGCTCGCCGGTGTCCCACTTGCCTTTCACGAACTGCACGATACCAACGCGTTTGCCGTGGCCCAAGGTGCGCAAAACAATGCCCCATGCGGCCGTGGACTTGCCTTTGCCCTTGCCGGTATGGACTAAGATTAAGCCTCGGCTTTCGGTCTTGGCAGCCATAATCTTGTCGCGCGCGGCTTTCTTTTTTTCCATTTTGGATTTATGGCGTTGGGCATCGGGCTCTAAAGGCATTGGGGAGTGCTCCACAGGTCACTGAAAAGATGTTGTAATATATAATATATAGCCAACATTTAGGTATAACCGTATCATGTTGCGAGCCATATTTATCCCCATGGGAGCACCAAATTTATGGATTCGGCCCGAATTCTGTTGGCCGGCGGCGGGGAAAAAACCGAAGTCGCGCTGCAAAAGGCCTTTTCTGATGGCCGGGACGACATAGAAATTGTTCACGTCTTAGACGCCGACGAAGCCCTGCATGCCTTGGTCACCCAGCGCTTTGAGCTGTGCGTGGTGCGCGCCCAGTCTGACAACCCTCAGATTGCTCTAAGCATTTGCGCGGATGCTAAGGAAGCGGGCTTGCGCATCCCCATCATCGTGCTCATGGACATCGCTAGCCGCCAGGCCGAAGAGGATTTTATAAAAGCAGGTGCGCTGTCCGCTTTGCCGTGGGATGGCAGCCGAGACGCAATGCTGCGCAACTTCGTCCACCTGACTTTATGGCTGCGCCAGTCCGAAGATAACTTGCGCCAATCGAATGATCAGTTGGTGATGGAAATGCGCACGCTTCAAGACGAACGCGAGCGCGCCGAGCAGATGAACGCGGAGTACGTGGAGATGGCGGAAAATTACGCCATAGCTAAGCACGAACTGGAAAAGCTTGATCAGCAAAAGAACAAATTTTTTTCCATCATCGCCCACGATCTACGCAGCCCCTTCACGTCGCTGCTGGGATTTTCCGCCATGTTGGAGGAGCGCTCCGAAAAACTTGCCCCCGAAAAAATCAAGGAGTTTGCCACTCACATTCACGAAAGCGGTACCCGCGTTTTCAGACTTTTGGAAAACCTGCTGGAGTGGGCGCGCCTGCAAATGGATCGTATCGAGGTCGAGCCGCAGATCATCGCGCTGGCTGAAATCACGCGTAAAACCATCGATGTTCTTGGCCCCGTAGCGGCTGAAAAGGACATCAAGCTGCAAGAACGCGGCCCCCCCACCAACGCCTATGCCGACCCGCACATGATCGACGCGGTGATCCGCAATTTGGTCAACAACGCCATTAAATTCACCCCCCACAACGGGACCATCACAATTCTTTACGATGCCGACGAAAATTCAGGTATCGCGCGCATCAGCGTCATGGACACCGGCGTCGGCATGGATACACACACCGCAGGAAAATTGTTCAAGCTGTCGGAAAACGTCACCACCCAAGGTACCGACGGCGAAGCCGGCACCGGGCTGGGGCTTTTGTTGTGTTATGAACTGGTGTCCCGAAACTCAGGCACCATTTGCGTCGAAAGCACACAAGGCACCGGCTCAACCTTCACCTTCACCCTACCCCTCACCGCCTCTGACCAAGCCGCGTAACGCTTCCAACACTCCGCGGGTCGAATTGAGGCGCGGGGTCCACAGGGACCGGTCTTGGGCTTCGATCAGGCGGGCGGCCATCTCTTTAAGGGCTTCTGGGTTGTTGTCTTTGAGAAACTCTTGCACCTTCGCATCGCCCAAGTAGGCCTGGAACACGGCGTCGAAGTGGTGGTCTTTGACGCACTTTGCCGTGGCGGCGAAGGATACTAGGTAATCAACCGTGGCGGCCAGCTCGAACGCACCTTTATAGCCGTGGCGCATCACGCCTTCGATCCATTTGGGGTTCACGACGCGCGCGCGCACCACGCGGCCGATCTCGTCTTCCAAGGTGCGGGCTTTGGGCGCGTCAATGCGTGAATGGTCCATGTGCCAGGCTGCGGGTTGTTGGCCCGACAGCACGCGCACGGCGGCCACGGCACCGCCTTCGAATTGGTAATAGTCGTCTGAATCCAACAGGTCATGCTCGCGGTTGTCTTGGTTTTGCACCACCGCTTCGACGGATTTTAGCCGCGCCTCAAACAAACCGTGGCGGGCCTCGCCCTCGGCCCCGGACCCATAGGCATAGCCGCCCCACGCTACATAGGCGCGGGCTAAATCGGCATCGGTTTCCCAGCCCTTTTCATCCATCAACGCCTGCAACCCGGCCCCGTAGGCACCGGGCATAGCGCCAAACACGCGAAAGCCTGCGCGGCGTTTGGCTTCACCCTTATCTACATCGCCTGCTATGAGGTCGGCGGTGTCGGCCCGCACGCGGGCGGCCAGGGGGTTTTGCGCTTCGGGCTCGTCTAAGTCCGCGACGGCGCGTACGGCGGAATCAAACAGGTCGATCAGGCCGGGAAAGGCATCGCGGAAAAAGCCGGAAATTCGCAACGTCACGTCCACGCGCGGGCGGTCTAAAATGTCTAGGGGCAGCACTTCAAATCCGGTCACGCGGCGGCTGGCGGCATCCCAAGTGGGGCGCGCGCCAAGCAACGCCAACGCCTGGGCAATGTCGTCGCCGCCGGTGCGCATGTTCGACGTGCCCCATGCGGTCAATGCGATGGTCTTGGGCCACGCGCCAAAGTCTTGGTAATGTGCGTCCAACAAGATGCCTGCCGACTTCCATCCCAACGCCCAGGCCGCCGGCGTGGGCACGGCGCGGGTATCGACCGAATAGAAATTGCGTCCGGTGGGCAGGACTTCGGGCCGCCCCCGGGTGGGCGCGCCGGACGGGCCGGGGGCAACAAAGCGCCCCGCCAACCCGCGCAGCACGCCGTTCAACTCGGCCACACCACACGCTTCGACGGCGGGGCGGATGTGCGCGGTGACTTCGGTTAGCACGGCGCGGGTTTTGTCCCACGCAGCGTCCGGGGCTTGGCCCTGGATCAGCGCCAACGCCATTGCCTCCAGGCGTTCCACCGTGTCCCCCGCCGTGCGCCAGGGATCATCCATGTTTTGCAAAGCATCCGGGCGCGGGCCGGACCACGCGGCGCTCAAGTTACAGTCGAGCGGGTCAAAGCCTAATTTTAAGTCGCTGCCTAAGGTGCGGATCAGCGAGGCGTCTTGAGGCCCAGTGCCGCGCGCCACCCGCACCAGCGCCACCAGCAGGTTGTCGCGTAATGCGTCCTTAGGCGAGACGCCGAACACATGCAGGCCGTCGCGGATTTGCATTTCTTTGAGTTCACACAAATACGTGTCCAAGGTGGCAAGGCGCTGATCGTCGTCGTCGTCGTCGCGCAATCCGGCGTCTTGGGCCAATCCGGTGGCGTGGCACAGGTCTAAGATGTCGCGTTTGAGAACCTTGGTGCGGCGCGGGTCGACGCCCGCGGCTTCAAAATATTCGTCTACCAATTGTTCCAAATCACGCAGTGGGCCATAGCTTTCCGCGCGCGTCAGCGGCGGCGTGAGGTGATCGATGATGACGGCGGAACTGCGGCGCTTGGCCTGGGTGCCTTCACCCGGATCGTTGACGATGAACGGATATAGGTGCGGCAGCGGGCCGAGGGCGATTTCTGGAAAATCGTCGACCCCTAATGCCAATGCGCGTCCTGGCAGCCATTCCAAATTGCCGTGCTTGCCAAAATGAATAATGGCGTCGGCGTCAAATGCTTCACGCAGCCAGACATAAAAGGCCAGATAACCGTGGGGCGGGGCCAGGTCCGGATCGTGATAGGTTTTGTCCGGGTCGATGTTGTAACCGCGCGCGGGCTGCAGGCCGATGGCCGTGTCGCCGCACATGATGGCGGGGATGGCGAAGTGGCCGTCGGCGCGCATGAACGGATCGTCCTCGGGCGCGCCCCAGCGCTCTGTCATCAGACGCTGGGCGGATGCTGGCAACGTGGCGAAGAACGTTAGGTAGTCGCTGAGGCTTAAGGTGTGTTCGGCAGCGGCGATATGTTGCGCCTCATGGGCGTTGGTCGGCCCGGCCTGGATGCGTTCGATCAGCGCGTTGCCATCGTTCGGAATATCGTCGACTTCATAGCCGTCCGCGTGCAGAGCGTGCAGGGTTTGCACCACGCCTGCGGGGGTATCTAACCCCACACCGTTGCCGATGCGGCCATCGCGATTGGGGTAATTGGCCATGACGATGGCAACCCGCTTGGCCCAGTTGGGTTTGGTTCTCAGCCACGCCCAGCGCGCGGCCAGCTCGGCGACAAAGGCTAAGCGGTCTGCAACGGGCTGGTAGGTGACGATGTCGCACTGGGTGTCTGCGTCGCGCTCCGCCAGACCCTTGAACGACACCGCGCGGGTCAGCACCCGTCCGTCCACTTCGGGCAGGGCCACGTTCATGGCGATGTCGCGGGGACCAAGGCCCCAGGTGTTGTTTTGCCAGGATTCCAAATTTCCGCCCGATAAAACCACCTGCAACACGGTGACATCAAACCCGTCGAACGGCGTGGGTTTAAGCTCGGCTCCGGGGCTGTTGACGGAAAACCCGGTGGTGTTGAGCACGCAGCCCAGTGGAAATAATTCTGCGTCATGGGCGTCGCCGAAAAATTGCACGATGGCGGCGTGGCTCACCGGGTCTTTCAGGCTGGCGGCGAAGATGGGCAGGGGGTTGAGGCCAGCGTCTTGCAGGGCAAACACCAGATCGTCGATGACCGCTAAATTCCCGCTTAAGAATAGCGCGCGATAAAAAATGATTGGCACCACCGCCTGACCTTCACGCCAATTGGCGCGGATGGCGTCCACGCTTTGCGCGCCACACTTAGGCCAGTATGCGCCCGCGGGCAGAACCGGGCGCGGCTCGTCGAAGTCACCTTGAAAACCGATATGGTGGGCGGTGCAGTTGATAAATCCGCGTGCGTTGTCGGCCCCGCCCAGCACCAGATATTGCCATAAGCGGTGGGCCAGTTCGGGCGTCACCGTGCTCATGCCCGCCAGTTCCGCGTCGGGTTGATCGTCACCGGGCAGGAGGGCGACGGGAATGCCTTGGTCGCGGCACGCTTGCGCCACCTCATCAATGCCATAGGGCCAATAGCCGCGTCCGCCCAGCGCGCGCACCACCACCAACTTGGCATGGCGCACCACGTTTTCGATGTACAGGTCCACCGACATGTTGTGGGCCAAGTGCATCTGGTTGGCGAGACGCAAGGTCGGAAAATCCGCATGGCCTGACGACGCCACTTTGCGCGCGGTGGATAGGGCGGATATTTCCGTATCGGCGGCGGTGATGACCAAAATGTCGGCGGGCGTTTGGCCTAAATCGATGGCCTCGGACCCGTCCTGAACACTTCCCGGTTGGGCGGCCAAAAGGTGCATTACAGCTCCAGCGCGGCGGCGATGGCGGCTTGGTCCAGGTTGGCCTTGCCGATGATCACCAGACGCCCTTGGCGGTTTTCATCAACCCTCCACGGGCGGTCAAAGTAGCGGGTGAAGCGCGTGCCCACGCCTTGCACCACATGGCGCGCAGGCTTTCCGGTGACCTCGACAAAGCCCTTGATGCGCAAGATATCGTGACCCGCCACCAACTGGGTCAGGCGGGCTTCCAACGCCGCCGGATCTGACTGGGCGGGGACGTCGACGACGAAGCTTTCAAAGGCATCGTGATCATGAGTGTGATCGTGGTTATGATGGTGGTCATCATGGTCATCGTGATCATGTTCGTGGTGGGACTGGCGCACATCCAGGTCGTCTTCGGCACCTGCGTCCAGACCCAACAACACATCCACGCCGACTTGCGCATGGCTGGTGGCGACCACGTGAACACCGGGGCGTAGCTTTGTTTTGAGATCGGCGATCAGGCGCTCGGCCTCGCCCGCGCCCAAGGCATCGGCCTTGTTGAGCAACACCATGTCGGCGGCGTGGAGTTGGTCTTCGAACAGGTCGGCCAAGGCGTCGGCATGATCCAAGTTTTCGTCGGCTTCGCGCTGGGCTTGAATGGCGGCCTCATGAGAAGCGAACTGTCCGGCGGTCAAGGCGACCCCGTCAACCACGCTCACCACCCCGTCGACGGTGACGCGGGTTTTAATTTCGGGCCAGTTGAAGGCGCGGATCAGCGGCTTGGGCAAGGCCAAGCCGGAGGTCTCGATCACGATGTGGTCGGGCGGATTGTCGCGCTCAACCAAGGCTTCCATGACGGGTAGAAAATCATCGGCCACGGTGCAGCAGATGCAGCCGTTGGCCAGCTCCACCACGTCGTCGTCTTCGCAGCCTTCGATGCCGCACCCTTGGACGATATCCCGATCGACACCCAGATCGCCAAATTCGTTGATGATCAGGGCAATGCGACGCCCCCCGGCGTTTTCCAGCATGTGGCGGATCAACGTGGTCTTGCCCGAGCCTAAAAACCCGGTGATCACGGTGGTGGGGATCTTTTTCATTATTATTTGTGCTCTTTCAATAGGAGGGGAAGTCCGGCGGCGACCAGGACACATCTGTCCGCGCGCGCCGCAGTGATTTGGTTAACCAAGCCTAAGGCGTCAACAAACGCGCGCGCCACGGCGTTCATGGGAATAACGCCAAGGCCCACTTCGTCGGATACCAAAACCACGGGGCCTGGGTGTTGGCGCATGGCTTTGGCACAGGCTTCGGCTTCGACCAGGGCTGATTTTCCCTGGTGCAGCATATTGGATACCCACATGCCAAGGCTGTCGATCAGCACCGGCTTGTCGCCGTGAAGTTCGGCCACCCTGCGCAGGGCGCGGACAAGGTCTAAGGGCTCTTCAACCGTGACCCAGCCTTCGCCGCGCCGCTCTTGGTGGGCTTCGATACGCTCCGCCATTTCTCCGTCGCTGGCGTGTCCGGTGGCCAGATACACGCCGCCGGACGTAAACAAGCCCTCGGCATAGGCGCTTTTGCCCGAACGCTGACCGCCGAGCACAAGGGTTAAAGAGGGGAAGGGTGCGGTCAAAGTCTTGCTCCGGTTTCAAGGGCTGCACATTAGCAAACCTGATTGACGCCAACAACGCGCCAATTGCCCCCACCCAAATCATCGAGCCGGGTCAGGGACATATTCGCAACGTCTAGCCCTAAGGCTTGGTCCGGGGACAGCCCTAAGGCCAGCGCCACGGCGGCGCGGATGGTGCCCGCGTGGGCCACGCACACAATGTTGCGTCCGGCGAAGTCTTGGCTGAGGGTGGCCGTGCGCTTTGCCACCCGGGCGCACACGTCGGCAAAGCTTTCGCCCGTTGGTCCCGGCGGCTGAGCCGTCCCCGGGGCGTCCCAGAACGGGTGGTTTGCACCGATGGCATCCCAAGTCGAGCCGGTCCAGTCGCCAAAATCCTGCTCGGCCAAGGCGGGCTCCACGTGCGGCTGGACGCGCTCCGCCCCGGCGGCCCAAAGCGCCTCGGCGGTTTGGGCGGTGCGTTTCAGGGGCGTTGTCAGCCACACGGCCGTGTGCGGCAGGCGCGGGGCCAAGGCCTGAAATGAACGTGAGTCGGAAATATCCGCGTCCACGTCGCTTTGCCCCGTGATGGATTTCGCCTGCGCGTTCCCAACGGGCGCATGGCGCACCCACCACCATTTGGTGACCGGACGGCTCATACGTAAAACAGGGACCGCAGCATCACCGCCACGCCCGCCAGAACGACGGCCTCGGAAATTTGCTGGGCCGCACCCAGCACGTCACCGGTAAAGCCTTGAATTTGGCGATTGGCCAGCCAGCCTATGAGCGCCACGGGCAAGCCCGCTAACACCGACGCCACCAGTCCTGGTCCGGGGCCTAACGCCAGAACCGCCACCAATATGCCGATTCCCGCCGTCATCACGGCGTCTTCTTTACTGGGAATGCCCGCACCTTTTCCCAATCCCGATCTGCGCGCAGGCGGCAGGGCCACCATCAACATGGGCAACATCGCGCGTGACAAAACATGCGCGGCCAGCAAAGCTGCTGCGGCGAACGCTGGACTGGTAAAGCCCGCCAGGGATCCGGCCTTGAATCCTACCAGTACCAGCAAACCCATGACACCGAACGTGCCGATGTGCGAATCGCGCATGATGCTGAGCTTTTTAGCCTTGGTCGCCCCGCCGCCAAAGCCGTCCAAAACGTCGGCGAAGCCGTCTTCATGTAATGCTCCGGTCGCCAAGGCCGCCACCGCGACGCCGACGAAGCTCGCCGCCAGGGGGTGCAGGCCGAGATTGGCCGCCAGCCACAACGCGCCGCCCGCCAAGGTGCCGATGGCGATGCCCACCACCGGCCAGGCCCGCACGGTGTCGGCCAGCGGCGTCATGCCAAAGCCTTTGTCGGCAGCCTTTGGTGGCGTATCTGCGTCGTCGATTTCGGGTTTATTCCACCATCCGGGCAAGGGGATGCGCGTCAAAAACAGCCATGCCACGGTGAACTGGTTCACCAGCTTTGCGAAAAAGCTCTCGGTGGCGGCCTCGGCATGGGCCGCGTCCGTATTCAGTTCGGCTTCGGGAGCGGAGTCTTTTTTTGCGGGTGTTTTAGCCATAATCCGTGGGTCCCTTATATTTTCCCGGAATAAATTGCCAGTGGGCAACGTCAGCCTTTATGTTAAATCCAATCTCATCTAACCGCGAGTCCATAACCATGCCCAAGATGCCGAATATTTCTAGCCTTGATGATGTGCGCCGGATTTTAGCCGATCTGCCCGGCCCCGATGGGGAAGCCGCCGCTGCTGCTCAGGCCCGCGAACCGGAACTGACCAAGCCGCAGGGATCCCTGGGCCGCCTGGAGGAGTTATCTGCGTGGGCCGCCACGTGGCAAGGTCGCTATCCACCGCGCATGAAAACCCCCAACGCCCACGTGTTTGCGGGTAATCACGGCATCGTCGATCAGGGGGTGTCTGCCTTTCCCGCCGCCGTCACCGAACAGATGGTGAAAAATTTCGAACGCGGTGGCGCCGCCATCAACCAGATGTGCGACGCCTTGGGCGTGGGCCTGTGCGTGGAAAGCCTGGACCTAAACAACCCCACCGCCGATTTTTCTCACACCCCGGCGATGACCGATCAAGAGTGCGCGGAGGCCGTCCAATTTGGCATGAACGTAGTCGATGCGGCGTCCGACATTGTGTGTTTAGGCGAGATGGGCATCGGTAATACCACCGCCTCGGCCGCCATTTGCTTAAGCTTGTATGGAAAGACCGCCCAAGACTGGACCGGACCCGGAACCGGCCTGGATGCGGCAGGCATCAGCCACAAGGCCGACGTGATTGGTCGCGCCGTACAACTGCACACGGGTGAAATGAAGGATGGCCTGGACGTGCTGCGGTGTCTGGGGGGGCGCGAAATGGCGGCCATCGCAGGGGCGGTGATCGGCGCGCGCCTCAAACAGGTGCCGGTGATGTTGGACGGCTTTGTTTCCACCGCCGCCGCGGCCCCCTTGGCGGCGATCAACGCCCACGCGCTGGACCATTGTCAGGTCGGCCACGTCAGCCAGGAACCGGGCCATAAAAGGTTGCTGGAAAAGCTGGGCAAGGTGGCGCTTCTGGATATGAACATGCGCCTGGGCGAAGCCACCGGGGCGGTGTTGGCGGTGGGCGTGGTGAAAGCGGCCATTGCGTGTCACAACAACATGGCGACGTTCGCCGAAGCGGGGGTGAGCGGTAAAGAAGATTAGGACTTTTTTGCCCCTCAGACGCCGGGCAGTCGGCTGCGCCTCTCTTGGCTTACGGCCCTCACGGGCCGGGGCCTCAATGGCCCATCCTCGAGGTTATCCACTAAGAATGATGTTGAGATCAGGGGGAGGGCCGCTTGGTCCGACTAGGCCGTTGAGGCACCGGCCCGTGAGGGCCGTAAGCCAAACGAACGGAGTGAGTGCCCGGCGTCTGAGGGGCTCAGCGAAGCGTAATAAGACTAGCCGCGTTCAATGCGGTGCTTAAGTTTGAGCAGTTGGCGGCGGCGTTCGTCTTCGGCGATCAAGTGTTCGACGTAATGGCCCTGGAACATACCGATCCCCGTTGAACGGCCAAAGTCCACAGCCTCGCGGTTGTCGCAGCGCGCCATGATCACCTTTGTCGCACCGGCGTCTTTAACCATGTCGTGCAGATCGTCTTTCATCCGCTCGCCACCGTCGATCAGCTCATGATTCCACATCAACTTAACGTAATCGACGCCTAAGCGTTCGCGATCAATCATCAGCAAGTTCTGATAGGTCATACCGTCCAGGCAAATGCGATAGCCCTTTTCCTGGCAGAATTCGCGCGCGAACAAGAACGCGCCCAAATCGGCGAAGATGTCGACCTTTTGCAGCTCTAACACCATAGACCCGCGCCGCGCCGCCGAAATACCTTCGTCGAAGGCCATAAATTCAGGACTCATAAGCGTTGATACGTTGACGTTGAAGCTAATGTCACCGGTAAACGATGTGCGGTCGGTCTTGGACAGCAGCGACAGCACGCGCTTGTCTAGGCTTTCGGTCAGGTATTGAAACAGCCACCGGTTCGATGTGATGTTGATGCCCGGCATCATGGTTTCGCGCAGGTCCGTAATAGAGATGAAAAGCTCGGAAAATAAAGGCTCCGGCACCAGTTTTTTATTCACCCGACAGACGAATTGGCGTCGCACCAGGCTGGTCAAATCGGTGCGCAGCAAGGCCTTCACCGCGCGTGAGAGGATCTCTGGGGTCAGCGGGTCCCCGTGTTCTTGGCGGGCCTTGAGGGCCTCGCGCACGTTGGAGCGCGACGCCGCACGCTTGGCGGTACGGCCCTCGTCGCCCATATCGCGGACCATATTGAACAGTTCGTCATAACCGGTTTCCACATCATACCAGTTGACGAAATCCTCATCGGAACGGCCCTTGCCGTCAAACAAAGGATCATCAGAAAACAAGAATTTGATCTTTTGTACCGTATCTTCAACCCGGGCATGGGCGGTCGATTTATAGACGAAGAAGATGTCTTGGTTTTTCAATTCAAAAAGCTGCCCCATCAACTCACTGACCAGGGTCTCAAAGCTATTTGTAGCGGCGCGAATGTGGTGTTCGCGGCGGTTAATGGGCATCAGGTTGGACAGGTTGATGCGCACCGCTTTGCGCCCTTCGCGGCGGTTTTCCAGACGGCGCAGGTATTCCAACAACAGCTGTTCTTGGGTGCGGCGGTGCATGTGCGATGTGGTTGAGGGGCGCGTCGCCATTCAACAATCCCCTTCTACACAATCGGTTCTGTGCGCAATACGGCTCATGTGATAAGCCCCTTTTGCGTCATCTTTTCTACCACCTTATCGATAAAGTGACCCTGGAAGCAAATAATGCCCAAGCCTAAGCCCCAGCTTACCCCTTCTTCGGAATCCACGCGCGCCAGCACCACGCTGCCGGGCGGCATCTTGGCGACGATATTTGCGATCTGTTGGGTCTGGTCGTGATCGACGCCGCCTTGGACTTCTGGCCCCCAACCGATTTTGATGAAGTCCGCCTCCAGCGGTGTGGGGTTGAAGAAGTTCAAGGTCAAAGGGTTAAGCCCGTCGATCAGCACGCGGTAGCCGTGTTCTTTGAGCCAGTCGCGGGCATAGGCGAACCCATCCATGTCGGCGAAGATATCAATGATCTGTATTTCGACGATGACCTTGTCGGTATGTTCGCCGACGATGGCGTGAAAGTTTTGAAACGGGCGCGCCATGATGGTGGAAACATTTAAATTGACACTCAATGGACAGTCCATATCAGCGTAATCAAGGCGCGAGAGAACCTCTAACACCCGTGCGTCAATGGTTTCAGAAATGTATTGAAACAGCCAGTGCCCGGAAAAGAGGTCCACCTTAGGGGCTATGCGCGCGCGCAATTCCGACATGGCGATGTAGTGTTCGCGAAACGCCAGTTGCTGCGTTTTATTCTGCCCCCCCACCAGCACGGCAGGCTGACGGTGCACCAAATCACCGATGCGTGCTTCGAGAAGCTTTTGCGTGATGCCTGCCACCATGTCCGGAGACAGGGGCGCGCCGCCGAGCGCCTTGGACGCCCGCCCCGATGACACGGCGTCGGCCTGTTGGTTTTTGACCTGTTCGGTGGTTTGGGCGATGGCGCTGACCGCGTCTTCGAAATCTTTAAAGTCGGTTGATTGGCTGAGATCGTACCACGCCGAAAAGTGATCCTCGGCGGAGCCGTCGTCGGTCAGCGTCAGCGGGTCTTCATTGAACAGGGCGCGCACGCGAAACACCGCGTCATCAACGTCATCGATGGGTGTATTGCGACACAGCAGCGCCACATCGGAATTGGTGAAGTTGAGCACCTGCACGTCTTGTTGGCTGGCCAGACTGTCGAGCGAGCGGGCCACCATGCGCATGAAGTGCGGCTGGCGGTGGCTGGCGCGCAACTGGGACAGGTGCAGGTGCACCGCATAGCTGCCTGCGGTGTTGTTGCGCATGCGGGCGAGCATATCCAAAAGCCGTTTTTCCGGGCTTTTGGCCGTGTTCGAACCGCCGCTATATTCCGATGCTGTATCGGCCATGCCTGAACTCTGGTCCCCTGAAAAAATCGATTCTGTCATGGTACGGAAAAGTGGTTAACAGGCAATAAGCGATTATGGCCTGCCCAGCCGCGTTTTACGGGTTTTTCTTGAGCACACCCCCCTTTCGCCCCCATCATGGCACATGATGACCAATCCATCGCCCTGCACCCCACCCAAGACACGCATTTACGCCATCGGCGACGTGCATGGTAGGCTCGACCTGCTCGATCAACTTTTGGCCCAAATTGCGGCGGATGCCGAGACCGCCCTGGACGTACGCCGGGTGCTGGTCATGCTGGGTGACTATGTTGACCGTGGACCAGAAAGCGCAGGCGTTTTGGACCGCCTCAGCGATGTGCGAGACGGGCAGGTGCTGGCCGGGTTCGAGGTCCACCTGTTGAAAGGCAACCACGAAGACAGAATGCTGGCCTTCTTAGCCGGGCAAAGCGAGCGCGAAGGTGCAACGTGGTTTGCGAACGGAGGATCCGAGACCCTTGCCAGTTACGGCCTGGATCTAGGCACAGGCCAAGACATGCTACGCCGACAGCTTATGAAAGTCTTGCCGCGCGCCCATAAAAAAATTCTGCGTGGGTTGCAGTTATGTGTCGTCCTTGGTGATTATGGGTTTGTCCATGCAGGCATGCGCCCCGGGGTTACGTGGCAGCATCAGGACCCGCAGGATTTGCTGTGGATACGCGATGATTTTCTCAATTCGGACGAAGATTTTGGCGTGTTCGTCGTGCACGGCCACGCGGCCCGAGACGCGCCAGAGGTCCGCGCCAACCGCGTCAATATTGATACGCGGGCCTGGGCGTCAGGGACCCTGACGTGCTTGGTGGCGCAAGGTACCCAGCGGCGCTTTCTCAGCACGTGACTGAAATCACAGACAAATTGGTGCGCAATGGCCTTTTCTTGCAGGCGGGCGGGTGCTACCGTCCCAATCGAAGGAGCCTCACGCCATGCCCGTGTTTGAACGTAAACGAATTTTGGTTACCGGCGGTGCCGGCTTTTTAGGCTCGCACCTGTGCGAACGCCTAGTGGGCCAAGGCCACGACGTGATCTGTGTCGATAATTTTTTCACCGGGCCTAAAGACAACATCATCCACCTGATGGACAATCCGCGTTTCGAATTGATGCGTCACGACGTGACCTTCCCGTTGTATGTGGAAGTGGACGAGATCTATAACCTCGCCTGTCCGGCATCGCCTATTCACTATCAATACGACCCGGTGCAGACCACCAAGACCTCGGTGCATGGTGCCATCAATGTGCTGGGGCTGGCCAAGCGCACCAAGGCCCGCATTTTTCAGGCCTCCACGTCTGAAGTGTACGGCGATCCCGCCGTCCATCCGCAAACCGAAGGTTATTGGGGCAACGTCAATCCCATCGGTCCGCGGGCGTGCTACGACGAAGGCAAGCGCTGTGCCGAGACCTTGTTTTTCGATTATCACCGCCAATACGGCTTGGATATCCGGGTGGCGCGGCTCTTCAACACCTATGGTCCGCGCATGCACCCGGGCGATGGCCGGGTGGTGTCTAATTTCATCATGCAGGCGCTGCGCGGCGAGCCCATCACCATTTATGGCGACGGGATGCAGACGCGATCATTTTGCTATGTCGACGACTTGATTGACGCATTTTTGCGTTTTATGGACGCAGAAGACGTTACCGGGCCGCTGAATTTGGGCAACCCCGGCGAGTTCACCATTAAGGACTTGGCGCAAAAGGTGATTCGGTTGACCGAATCGAAATCTGAGTTGGTGTTTAAGGACCTGCCCATCGACGATCCGTTGCAGCGCTGTCCCGACATCACTCAGGCCAAGGCCGTGCTGGACTGGCAGCCCACCGTACAGCTGGAAGACGGGCTGAAAACGACGATTGCATATTTCCAGGGATTACGGGCGCAGGGATGACGCCTTAAGCGTTTGGGATATTGGGGGAATCGTCAATGCGTCTTTGGATGCGCAAATCGCTTTCCACCATGTCGCTCAACAACATCACCAGCTCATTGCAAATGCCTTCGCGCACGCCTTGAGTGGCGGTCGTGGTTAGGCAGCGTTGTTGTAAGGCCCGCGCCCGGCTGACAAAGGTCGAGTGCAGCAGTCGTCCACCGGCGCTGCGCGGTTTTCCGCCGGCGTTTGCAATGGTTTCTTCGGTGGTGAAATGGTCCCGTGCGACCCTGATCAGTTCGCTGAGCAGCTTAGCACCTTCGTCAAATTGATCCGCCTCGACCGCGCGCTCGATGGATTCGAAATATCTGCGCATGTTGCGGTGGGCCATTGCCGATTCCTCGGCGACTTGTTCAGACAGCGGACTTTCGTCCGTTTTTTTGTCGGTGGCGTTCATTTGTACGACCTTAAAAATTTTGACGCGGAACGTGATGAGAAGCGCATTTATCAATCACGCGGGTCAGCATTATTCTCTCATATAATATATGACTTTTGTGCCCAGTACGCAAATCTGCGGGTGTATATGCACATTCTACAGTGCCTCAACCGTTCCGAGCGCTTATCAGGAGTGTCATTTCCGATCTCCTACTCGATATATACAAAATCGATGCAGATAAACTTGAGGTACGGGAAAAATTTGTGGCCGTTGAAACATTATTGGAGAACGCAGCGGTAATGATCCGGGGCCGGGCTGAAACTGCCGAGTTTAAGTTCAGCATCTCGGTGGCAGCGGATCTTCCTTACCCCTGCATCGATGGCCAACGCATGACCCAGGCTGTCCTCAACCTGTTGTCCAATGCGGTCAAATTTACGCCCATAGGCGGCAACATTGAGCTGACGGCCAAGCAAAACAAGCGCAACGACCTCATCATAAAAGTTTGTGATAACGGGGTGGGCATGAAAAAAAGAGACATCCCAAGTGCCTTGATGGAATTCGGCCAAGTTGGCCATGGTCTGAATCAAGTCTTTCTAAATACAGGCTTAGGTTTGCCTTTGGCGAAGCGGCTTATGGAACTGCATGGCGGGACATTGAAAATAAAAAGAGAGGTGGGTAAAGGGACGACGGTGATTCTCACCTTGCCGGCGCAGCGCTGGAAGACCTCATTAATATGAGGCTCAACCTTTAATATGAGGCTCAACCTTTCAAATATGAGCGTGGAGCAGCGGGCCAAGCGTTAAAGACAAGATGCTGATCGCCATCAAAAACGCCAAAATCGGAAAGCGACGAAGAGTTATTGTGTTGGGATACATCGTGTGGTCCTCTCAAAATGTACGCTTTAAGATATTTTTCTCTGAGCGTAGGGGCTTCGCATGGGTATTATATATCCCCAATTGCGGTCATTTATCTGACAGTGGGGTGAAGGTTTTGTGATGCCTTATTTATTCCCCATCTTGGCGCGGGGCTGGGAACGGGGTACAAGAACGGGTGCCGATTTCGGCCCTTGATAGAGACGAGAGACCTTGGATCCCCGCCATGACCGAAGCCATGACCGAAGCCGTGACCGACCTTTCCAACCTGGCTGGCCTGATTGACCGCATGAGCGGCGCACGCGTGTTGTGTGTGGGCGACGTGATGCTGGACCGCTATGTCAGCGGTACGGTCGAACGGATTTCACCCGAAGCGCCGATTCCGGTTCTGCGCGTCGAAGGGGAACGCGCCATGCTGGGCGGGGCGGGCAACGTCGCCGCCAATCTGGCAGCACTCGGCGGGGCGGGACGGTTCGTCGCCTTGGTCGGCGACGACGGTGCGGGTGATGAGGTCGCTCGGTTATTGAAAAGTCTGCCCGGCATCAGCGCCGATCTGGTGGTCGATCCCGGTCGCAACACCACCCTGAAAACCCGCTTTGTCGGTGCCGGACAGCAATTGATCCGCGCCGATGTGGAAAGCGTTGAAGATTTAGATGGCACCGCGCTGGCCGACCTCAATGCGCGCATTGCCCAAGATATAAAAGGCCACGGCGCCGTTGTCGTGTCGGATTACGGCAAAGGCGTGCTGGGCGACGACGTGATCGCCACCGTTATCAAACAGGCCAAGGCTGCTGATGTCTGCGTCATCGTCGATCCTAAGGGCACCGACTATGCGCGCTACTCAGGTGCCGATGTGGTGACCCCCAACAAAAAAGAATTGGCCGAAGCCACCGGCTTGCCCGTGCGCAGCGACGCCGAAGTGGTGGCGGCCTGTGAGGCTCTGATAGCAAGCTGTGGACTTGGTGGCGTGCTGGCGACACGCAGCGCCGACGGTATGACGTTGGTGCGCAAAGGGGCCGACCCGGTGCACTTAAAGGCCGAAGCCCACGAAGTTTTTGACGTGTCCGGTGCGGGCGATACCGTGGTGGCCTGCTTAAGCTTAGCCTTGGCGGGCGGCGCAGATTGGTCTGCGGCCGCCAGCCTTGCCAACACGGCGGCGGGCATTGTGGTGGCGAAGTCCGGCACCGCCACCGTCAGTGCCGCTGAACTGGGCCAAGCCCTCCACCACCAAGACCTAGACGCCGCCGAAGCCAAAACCGCCACCTTGGATCAAGCCACGACTAGCGTGGCGGGCTGGCGCGACCAGGGCCTGCGCGTGGGCTTTACCAACGGCTGCTTCGATTTGCTGCACCCCGGACATATTTCGCTGCTCACCCAAGCGCGCACGGCGTGTGATCGCTTGGTGGTGGGGCTAAATTCGGACGCCTCGGTCAAGCGTCTCAAGGGTGACAGCCGCCCGGTCCAATCCGAAGCCTCGCGCGCCGCCGTGCTGGGGGCGTTGACGGCGGTGGACTTGGTCGTCTTGTTCAGCGATGACACGCCGCTGGCCCTGATCGAGGCCTTAAAACCAGACGTGTTGGTCAAGGGTGCCGACTACACCGTCGACACCGTCGTCGGTGCCGACATCGTGCAAGCCTACGGCGGCAAAGTGGTCCTCGCGGACTTAGAAGACGGTCACTCCACCACCTCCACCATCGCGCGCCTCACCGATAAATAATTGTCCTCTTCCCCAAGGGGCGAGGGGGAGAATTGACGTTTTGTTAACGTCTACTTATTTTTCTTAGAAATCTTAGCGCTTGATTTTCACCTATAATTTGATAAGGTGATTCTTAGGTTAATTGTATCAAGCTCGGAACAAGCTCCATGGTCACCACCATCACCAAGCAAATTGACATCGACATTGAGGTCGGCAAGGCCATCGAAGCCGCGCGGAACTCCTACGATGAAGGGCCCAACGAAATTTTGCGCCGCCTGCTTGGCATCGATTCTACGCCCGTAGACGCACCAACGATAAGCACGGGTAAGGGTTGGAACAATGGCAGGGTGTTTTTGCCCAACGGTTCAAATTTACACATGTTTTATAACGGCTCGAATTACACAGCCAAAATTAAGAACGGTAATTTGTGGGCCGACGGAAGGACTTTTAGATCCTTATCTGGTGCGGCCCGACATTTTTCTGACGAAAGCCTTAATGGCTGGAAATATTGGTATGTGTTCCTGCCCGGAGAAAATGAAGCGGTTCTGGTCGATACACTTCGCAAGAAGCGCCCAACCCGGAAGAGGCTGACATGATTAAGACAATACAGTCCCGACTTTTTGTAACGCTAATGGTGGCCCTATTAATTTCAGGGGCGTTAGCCTTAAAAGGCGATGCTTCATGGTCGTTTTCGGTTAACTTGCACGCACAATCAAACCCGTCAGCCGAGATCGAGTAACCCATGCACCTCGCGCCAAAATCCTTAGGCCTGGCCGCGTTGATCACCGCTTTGGTGGCGACGGGGCCTTTGTCGACCGATATGTATTTGCCGGCCTTGCCCGACATTGGCCGGGCGTTTTTGGTCGACACCGCGGCTGTGCAGCTGACCTTAAGCGTCTTTTTGTTGGGCTTTGCCGTGGCCCAATTGATCCTCGGTCCGTTGAGCGACAAGTACGGTCGTCGTCCGGTTTTGGTGGGCGGCATGTTGGTGTATTTGCTGGCCAGCGTTTGGTGTGTTTTGGCCGACACCGTTGAAGTGCTGACGGTGGCGAGATTCTTTCAGGCCGTGGGTGTGTGCGCGGGCAGTGCGGTGGGTCGCGCGGTGGTGCGCGATATTCATGGCCGGGAAGAAGCGGCACGTATGCTGTCGCATATCTCGACCGCCATCGCCGTGGCCCCCCTGGTGGCCCCGTTGATCGGTGGGCAGTTGGCGATAACGTTTGGCTGGTCCAGCGTGTTCGTGGCGATGGCGGTGATCGGTGCGCTGCTGTTTGCCCTCACCGCCGCCCTGTTGCCGGAAACAAATCTGTGGCGCGAGGCAGACGCCCTGAACCCCAAACGCTTTGCCCGCAATTACGCGGCCCTTTTGGGCATGGCCGATTACCGCGCCTATCTGTTGTCCACCGCGTATTGTTTTTCCGGCCTGTTTGCGTTCATTTCCGGTGCCAGCTTCGTGTTGATCGAAGACTTGGGCATGTCGGTGGAGACGTTTGGTTTCGCCTTTGGCTTTGTCGTCGTGGGCTACATGGTCGGTGCGCAAGTGGGCGGACGCATGACCAAGCGCCGCGGCGTGGCGCGCATGGTGGGTCTCGGCGGACGGTTGGCGGCGATGACCGGACTGGCCGGGTTCTTGGTGCAAGTTTTGATGCCGTCCAGCGTCTTTTCCGTGATCATGCCCATGGCGTTGTATCTGGTGAGCGTCGGTATCATCTTGCCCAATGCCATGGCCGGAGCCATCGGTCCGCACCAAAATATGGCGGGTGCGGCGTCGGCATTGTTGGGCTTTGTGCAGATGGCGATGGCCGCGGGTGCGGGCGTGTTGGTGGGCGTGCTGCACGACGGCACGCCGGTGCCGATGATGGCTGTCGTGGCACTGTGCGGATTGCTGACGCTCGTTTATGCACGGCGCGCCGAACGGGTATCCGTTTAGTTTCCGAACAAAGACTTGAAGATCGTTTTAAAGAAGGAGTCGTTCGTACCCGGCGCGGCGGGTGCGCCGTCTTTGGCACCTGAGGGCAGTTGCTCATTGGGCAGATCCTTGGCGGCTGTTTTAGATGTGGCCTGGACCATGAAGTCTTTCCACAAATTCGCAGGCAACACCCCGCCGGTGACGCCCTTCATGGCCGCGCCATTGTCGTTGCCCATCCACACGCCGGTGATGAGGTCTGGTGTATAACCGATGAACCATGCATCGCGATAATCCTGTGAGGTGCCGGTTTTACCCGCCGCCGGACGGCCCAGCCGCGCCCGTTTTCCGGTGCCTTTTCCATCTTCAATCACACGCGTCAGCATGGCGTTCATGGCCCCGGCGAAGGGGGCAGGAATCACACGACCCGGACCGCCGCCCGCGCGCACGTACAACGCTTGGCCGTTGGCGTCTTGAATTTCAGAAATGGCATAAGGCCATACGCCAATGCCGCCGGTGGCGAACGCGCCATAGGACGCCGTCAGTTCCAACAACGTCACTTCACTGACGCCCAAGGCCAGCGACGGCTTGTCGGTTAAGGTGGAAGTAATGCCGAGTTTTTTCGCCATCGCCCGGACCCGGTCGTGCCCGGCTTCTTCCGATATTTTAACGGCGACGGTGTTGATGGACCGTGTCATGGCGTCGCTTAAGCTCATGTCGCCTAAGTATTCTTGTTTGAAGTTTTGCGGCTGCCACGCATCAATGGTGATGGCTTCGTCGAGCATCCGCGTGTCCGGGGTGAGGCCGACTTCGAATCCGGCCATATAAACAATGGGCTTGAACGCCGACCCCGGTTGGCGCTTGGCCTGCACCGCGCGATTAAATTTGCTGGTGCGGTAGTCCCGCCCACCGACCATGGCGAGCACGGCACCGCTGGGCGATAGGGCCACCAGGGCCGTCTCGCTGGCGTCACGCGCGGCGGCGGGGCCACCTTTTTTCATCATCCGGTTCACGGCCGTTTCGGCTTGGCGTTGCAGGCGCGCATCCAAGGTGACAAACACGGTGACGTCTTGATCCAAGGTGACGAAGTCGCCCACCTGGTCCAGCACCCAATCGACATAGTGCCGGGCTAGGTTTGAGGCCTTGTTGCCGGACGCGCCCTTGCGCCAAGTTTTGGGGCGCACCACGGCATCGGCGTCTGCTTGTCTAAAATAGCCCGCCGCCACCATGTTGCGCAGCACCACCTCGGTACGGCTTTTCGCCAGATCGAGGTTTTTAAAGGGATTGTACTTATTGGGGCCTTTTAACATGCCCGCCAACATGGCCGCGTGGTAGTCGGAGAGATCGCGTGCGGACGTGCCGAAATAGTGGCGTGCGGCGGCATCGACGCCATACACGCCCTGGCCGAAATAAACCCGGTTGAGATAGATGGTGAGGATCTGATCCTTGGTAAATTTGGCTTCCAGCCACAGCGCCAACAGCACCTCTTGCAGCTTGCGTTTGAGGGTGCGTTCGGGGGCCAAAAACAGGTTCTTCGCCGCCTGCTGGGTGAGGGTCGATCCGCCCTGGCGAATGCCACCGGCCTTGACGTTGACCCACATGGCGCGTGCGATGCCCAACGGATCGATGCCGAAGTGGTCATAAAAACGTCGGTCCTCGGTGGCGAGGATGGCGTGGGGCAGGACGGGCGGCAGGTCAGCGAGCCGCATGGCCGCGCCATAGCGATCCCCGCGCCGCGCCAGTTCAAAGCCGTCTTGGGTCAGCACCCGCACATTGGCTTTGCGCTCCGCTTGAATGGCTTGGTCAACGTCGGGCAAATCCCAGGCGATATAGGCCAAGCCTAAACCACCGACAATCAGCCCCCAAACACACACTACGGTCAACCAATAGGCCACCCGCTTCCACCGCTTTTTGGGGCTAGGTGGCTGTGGTGCTGGGGCATCGTCGTTAAAAGATGCATCGTCTGAGACGGGGCGGGTGCGAGCTTTTTTCATGGTGCCTAAATACCCAGAGTTCCCTTAACACCTGATGAAGTTTTACCGTTATCAAGTACCGGCACGTGTGCTACGGGCGGTCTCCCGTGTACTCATACATTGATAGACGTAACCGAGCGCGATCAGCGAACCGCCGAGGCCTAAGAACGAGAGTGCGCGGTACAGGCCTTCAAGAGCGCCCAGATCAACGAATGTTACCTTGAAAATCGTCAACGCCACTACACTCAACGCCAGCTTACGCACGGGGGCTAGGTTACGTTTGAAACCATACACCATCATCAGGGCCGAGAACCCAATCCAGGCGGCGGAATAGGCGTACATTTCCGCATCGCCGACATAACCGCTGTCGAGAAAGCGGCCCGCGAAGGCGTGGCGAATTTCCATATTCATATAGCCAAACAGCAACAATCCACCGCTGATGCCTGAAACCTTTAACAACCACGTATCGCCCCGCGTCCGTGCGGCGCGCGCGATCAGTATACCCATCACGCCGGGTGCGCCATACGCCATCAGCAATGGGTTAAGCACCGGTAGTGTGCCCATGTCGATGTGGCTGAGCACGGGGTTGCCGCCCAACGCGGGCCCTAACAACAACGCCGCCGAGGCCAGCCCGCCGGTTATTTTCCACAGCCACGCAGTGATGCCACTTGTCGAGGACGGCGCGCCAAGGTACAGGCCATAGGTTACCGCCAGGGCGGCGCTGATGTTGATGGCCGAGGCCATAAAATGGGATGAGCCCAAGGTGCCCAAAGTGGGTTCCGCAATTTGCGTGGCCGCTGCGACCATCATCAACACAAAGGCCACCGCGCCGCCCTCGGTCAAGGCCAGCGGTGCGCGCCCCGCATGGCGTGCCAGCACCCGCCAACAGTGCGCGAACGCAGCGGCGGGTAGGGCGTAACTCGGCACCACCCATAAGACGTCAAGCGGCCCGCCGCGAAGATCACTCAGCGGGAACGGGTCAAGCGCCAATCGTGCCAACATGCCAACTGCTATGGTCACCAAAACAGCGTCCAGGCCACGCTCGTGCAAGGTCACGCGGGTGGCGGCCACCACCACAAGACTCAGCGACAGCGCGACGGTTAGCCAGACTTCTTCGCCGTGCATGGCGGCGGCAACGCACACGGCTGCGGCGGTGCCCAAGATGTGTGCGGCAATGGCGGACATATGCTGTGATTTATCTTTGTGCCACCACCAAGCTGCCGTCGCTGCGTTTGCCAGCGCGATCAAAAGGGCTGCTTCTAGCCACGGGCCGCTCATGCCGATCAACCATTCGCGGCCATGGGCGGCGGCCACCATGACCACCGGGGCCAGGGCGGAGGTGGCAGACCACAGCCCCGGCCGCCTTCCCCGTATCGTACCCAGTACCCCGGCCACAATGAACAGCGCCGAAGCGCCGATCAGCGCCGCTAAATAAACGCCTGGCAAGGCCAATTCCGCATCCATGTTCATGAGCAGCGCCCCGCGATAGAGGCTTGAATCCCAAGTCCACAACAACGCGGCCGCCGACGTTATGGCCAGTACGGCTTGAGCCATCTGCCTGTCATCGCGCCACGCGACCGCCAAATGCGCCGCCAGCACGGCGGCGGCCGCAATCAGGGTTCCCTGCGTATAGAGGTCGCCGCGCACCGCCGCAAACAGGCCGAACGCCGCCAAGACGCCCATCGCGCCATCAATCAAGCGCCCCCAGGTCACGGGCACGCCGAGCACTTCGAACAGAATGTTGTCATCGATGCTGCCGTGCACAGTGTCTTGCCCATCGCGCGCGTAGGCACCACCTGCCAGGATCACGGCGAGATAGAGTGCCACCACCAGACCGTCGCCCGGTTGCCACGCGTTGCTAAACCACACAATCAACCACACCGCCGAACCGATTGGCGGCAGGGTTTGCAGATAGAGCCAGCCGCCGCGGCGTGACACCACCTGGGCGGCGATTGCCAGCACGGCTAGGTAGCCGAACAGGCCCCATGCGCTGGGGTCCGGCGACGGAGCCAAGATAGGCACCGCATAGGCCCCGGCGATACCGACGATGGCCAGCATCGCCCCGTGCCACAAGGACAGCGTCACCGCCGCGCCTGACACCAAAACCAACGCCGCGAAGCCAAGTGTCGGGCCGATCAAGCCGTACCACGACATGGCGGTAAAGATACTGGCATATATCGCGCCCAATCCGCCTGCGGCCAGCGCGGCGGACAGGGATGCAGCCGGAAACCCGGGCAACGCCGGAGCCCGCCCCGTACGGCGCAGCCATTCCGCCACGGCCACCAAGGCGATCCCTAGCACCACCCCCAGCAGCGCGCGCATGGCTTGGCTGAAAAAACCGACGTCCACCAGATAACGCACCAGCATAACCGCCCCGGCCATCAGCGCCGCAGCGCCCACCCACATGGACCAGTTGCCGCCAAGGCGCAGTTCCCATCCGCCGATAGCGGCGGGTTTCTTTTCGCCGCTCGGGATTGGCGCGGGCGGAGGTGCGGGTGCGGAGAAAAACTTCCCATCTTGGCCCAGCGGCGGAACGGAGCTCTTGACGGCCTCGGCCACCTGTTCGCGCCCAGGTTTTTTCAGGGCGGCGGCACCAGCGGCGGTTTGGGGCGGCGCTTCCGTCTGGTCACTGACGGGCTGTGCCTGCTTTTGCCGCGCTCTCATTTCTTCAACGCAAGCCACGGCCACGCGCTCGGACCTGCGGCTCGTGATAAACGCCAGCAGCGGCATGACCAGCACGTAAAGTACAATCGCTAGCCCCAATAAACCCCAAATCATTTTGCATCCCTCCGAGGCGCTGTGCCCAAAGTTTGAGTAAACGAACGTTTACATTACGGATGCACGTCAGATTTGTCAACCATCGCGCGCACCACAGGTGTCCGCTGCCCGCCGTGTGCGTTGTTTGGATGTGCTTTGAGGGTTTAAGAGGTGCCCAATACCCGTAGGCACGCCCCGACCAGGGCGTCGGCGCGGGGCGTCATGGGACCGGTGAGGCGGTCATAGGTTTTGAAGGTGGCGGTCTGCAGCAGAATGCCTAAAATCCAGGCGGTGGCCTCATTGGCGTCGGGGACATTTATCTCACCCGCATCGATGCCGCCCTGGATAACGTCATACATCACGGTGACGGGGGTCATGGCGCCATCCTTTACCTTTGACAGCTGGCCGTGCTGCACCAGCAACAAAAAGCGCAACAAGGTCTCATCGTCATCGTAAAAGCGGCAAAAGCCCCGCACCATGGCGTCCAATTTGGCTGCGATGCCCGTCTGGGCAGCTTGCAGCGCGTCAAGCTGGGCGGCGTAATCTGAGTGGTGGGTGTTAAACAGCTCCCACACCAGCTCATCCTTGCCCTTGAAATGCCGGTAAATCGCGCCCTCGGTGATGCCCGCAACCTTGGCGATTTCACGCACCCCGGTGCCGTCCACGCCTTGGGCGACGAACAGCTTTAACGCCGAACGTTTGATTTTTTCCTTGGTCACCTCGCCTGCGCGCATGGGATCACCCGTTAAATGTAAACATACGTTTGCATAACGGAGGGCGGCGTTGGCGTCAAGGTGCTGTGACCGCCTAGACGTCCAAGTTCGCCACCTTCAAGGCGTTGTCTTGGATGAAGTCGCGCCTGGGTTCGACCAGGTCGCCCATCAGGGTGGTAAAGACTTCGTCGGCGTCTTCGGAATGTTCGACTTTGACCTGCAACAAAATGCGCACGTTTGGGTCCAAGGTCGTTTCCCACAATTGGCCTGGGTTCATTTCGCCCAGTCCTTTATAACGCTGCACGTTGAGGCCCTTGCGCCCCAGCGCCGTGATGCGTTCGATCAGGGCAACTGGGCCGGTTATGGCAAAGTCGGTATCCTTGGCCGTCAGCACGCCGTGGCGCATATAGGTTTTCTGCAGGCTGCCCGCTATTTTGTCCAGTTGGCGAGCTTCGGCGCTTTTGATCAAGGCGCTGTCAATGACATAGGTTTGCGTGACGCCGCGTAACGTCCGAGACAACTGTAGGCCGCCATCGTCCAGTACCGATCCGTTCCAGCCCCGTTCCAGCTCGATTTCAAGCGCGTCCATGCGCTTAGCCATGTAGTCGCCAATTTCGCCCGCGTGCTCGGGATCGGTGAGCACTTGTAGGTTCAGGGCACCCAAAATGGCGGCCTGTTCGACCATCGCCAGCGGCACGTGTTTGGCGATATCGGTAAGCAGACTACGGGCCTTGCGGGCCTCTTCCACCAGGGTACGCAGGTCTTCGCCTGCAATTTGGGTGTCGTCATATCCGGTGAACACCGTGCCTTCGTCGACGGCGGTGTTGAACAGATAATCTTCCAGCGAGCGATCATCTTTCAAATAGACTTCCGACTGACCACGCTTGACACGGTACAGCGGCGGCTGGGCGATGTACAAATAGCCCTTGTCGATAATTTCGCGCATCTGACGATAGAAGAAGGTCAGCAGCAAGGTGCGGATGTGGCTGCCGTCCACGTCAGCATCGGTCATGATGATGATTTTGTGATAGCGGCACTTTTCGGCATTAAAGTCGTCGCGCCCGATACCGGTGCCCAGCGCCGCGATTAAGGTGCCAATTTCCGCCGAGCTGAGCATCTTGTCAAAGCGCGCGCGCTCGACATTGAGGATCTTACCCTTGAGCGGCAAAATGGCTTGGTTGGAGCGATCACGTCCCTGCTTGGCTGACCCGCCAGCGGAATCCCCTTCCACGAGGAACAGTTCGGAGTTGGCCGGGTCGCGTTCTTGGCAATCGGCGAGTTTGCCGGGCAGGGAGGTAATGTCCAGCACGCCCTTGCGCCGGGTCAGCTCGCGGGCCTTGCGTGCGGCCTCGCGGGCCGCTGCGGCCTCGACGATTTTGCCAATCACCTGCTTGGCTTCGGTCGGGTGTTCTTCAAACCACTGGTCCAAGGCATTGCTGAGCACGCTTTCCACCACCGGGCGGACTTCGGAACTGACCAGCTTATCCTTGGTTTGTGAGGAAAATTTAGGGTCCGGGACCTTGACCGACAGCACGCAGGTGAGGCCTTCGCGCGCGTCATCGCCGGTCAGCGTAAGCTTTTCGCGCTTCGCCAAGCCGATGGATTTACAATAGTTGTTGATGGTGCGGGTTAGCGCGCCGCGAAAGCCTGCCAAGTGCGTGCCACCGTCGCGTTGGGGGATATTGTTGGTAAAGCATAGCGTGCTTTCGTGATAGCTGTCGTTCCACTGCATCGCCATTTCAACGGTGATGTCGTCCTTTTCGCCACCCACGGAAATGGTCTGACTGATCAGCGGCGTCTTGGCACGGTCGAGGTATTTAACGAATTCTGACAGGCCACCTTCGTAATGGAGATCGACTTCAACCGGGTCCACATGCCTGTCATCGCTCAGAATCAGATGCACGCCGGAATTCAAGAATGCCAATTCGCGCAGGCGGTGTTCTAGGGTGGAAAAATCAAATTCCGTCATGGTAAAGGTGGCGGCGGACGGATGGAACGTGAGGTGGGTGCCGGTATATGGGGTGCCGTCTTCTAAAACAGGTGAATCGCCAACCACCTCTAGGGGTTTTGCGGTGTCACCATGTTCAAACCGACATAGGTGCTCCTTGCCGTCCCGGTGAATGGTCAGTTCCAGCCAATCGGAAAGTGCGTTGACCACCGATACGCCCACCCCGTGCAGACCGCCCGAAACTTTGTACGAATTTGAATCAAACTTACCGCCCGCGTGCAGCTGGGTCATGATGACTTCGGCCGCCGACATACCTTCTTCTTTGTGCATGTCGACCGGAATGCCGCGTCCGTTATCGGTGACCGAGACCGAGCCGTCGGCGTTTAGCTTTACGGTGACCAAGTCGCACCACCCACCCAGCGCTTCATCAATGCCGTTGTCCACCACCTCATAGACCATGTGGTGCAGGCCGCTGCCGTCATCGGTATCGCCGATGTACATGCCGGGGCGTTTGCGCACGGCCTCCAAGCCCTTGAGGACTTTGATGGAATCCGCATCGTAATCGGCTGCTGCGCCTTCGGGGGCTTGGTCTTCGGTTTGGTCGCTCATGTGAAGTGCTTTCAGTCCGTCTCTTGAACGCGGCCCGCGTCCACGGTGTAAAATTTAGCGGTGCCCAGAAGGGGCGTAAATAAATCGGCATCGGTGCCCGTAAACCAGGCCTGACAGCCCAGAGAGCGTACCTCGGAAAACAAGGCTTCTCGGTGTGCCGCATCCAGGTGCGCGGCGACTTCATCTAACAACAACACCGGCACGCGGCCTTCGTCTTGGACACTCATCCGCGCGGCGGCCAGCACCAGACCCACCAGCAACATTTTTTGTTCCCCGGTGGAACATTGCCCCGCCGGCATAGACTTGGCGGCGTGGGTCACCAGTAAGTCACTTTGGTGCGGCAAACGACCCGAATGGCCTGTACCTGCACCGTTGCTTTGGGCATCTGAGCTGCGTGTGCGGCGCAATGTGGCCCGCAAGCGATCTTCAACTTCCAACGCCGGACACGCAGTGAGCCATTGCTCCGCCAGTCCATCGATGGCCAAAACGGCGGCGGGAAAAATGCCGTCGGTTTTTTGTGCGGCCGCTGCCAGTCGCTCGGCAACGCCGAGGCGGGCCGCGGCTACGGCGGCACCCCGGGTGGCCATTGTGTCTTCCAACGCGCTCAACCACGCGTCGTCTATTTTATTTTCACTCAGCAGCTTCGCCCGTTCACGCTGGGCATGGGTGTAGCCTGTAATGCGTCCGGCGTGGGCCGGATCGAAAGCAAACACCAGGCGGTCCAAAAAGCGTCTTCGTTCTTGTGATCCGTCTAAAAATAACCGATCCATTTGCGGCGTCAGCCAGTGGGTGGCGAAGGTTTCGCCCAACACCGCCAGGGCGCGTTTAGCCTCGCCATCCACGTGCACGACGCGCTTGGATGCGCCAGCGGATTCAAGGCCGGTGCCTAAGTCTACTGCAATCTCGCCGCCTTCGATCGTCGCCGCGACCGCCCAAGCCTTATCAGGCTCGCCGGGCGTGCGCCGTGCAACATCGTGCAGGCGCGCACGGCGCAGCCCGCTACCTGGCACGAGAAACGACAGGGCCTCTAAAATATTGGTCTTGCCCGCACCGTTGGCCCCCGTCAAAACCACCGGACCGGCACCCGGTTCCAGGCGCACAGAGTCGTAGTTGCGAAAGTCGGTCAAGGTGAGGCGGGCGCACGAAAGCCGCGCGGCGCGCCCACCGGTTACGGGGGAGGCCTGCGGGTCTAAACCGACAAAAGCCTGGCTTTGTGTCACGTCCGCTCTTCTTCAGTCATACCGTTAGAACCCACGCGTTAAACCCGCATGGGCATGAGAACGTACAGCGCGTTTTCATCGCCTTCTTCACGGATAATCGTAGGCGATCCCGCGTCGGAGAGGGACATTTTAATGGTGTCACCCTCGATCTGACGCATGATTTCCAGCAGGTAAGCCGCGTTGAAGCCGATTTCCAGGCGTTCACCCTCGTAATCGGTTTCCAACTCGTCGGTGGCGCTGCCGCTGTCGGGGCTGGACGCGGATAAAACCAGAGAACCGCTTTCCATGGTGAGCTTCACGGCGCGGGATTTTTCGGTGGAAATGGCGGACACGCGGTCCACGGCATCGCCCAGCGCTTTGCGCGCAACGTTAAGCTCTTTGTCATTGCCTTGGGGAATCACGCGCTCGTAATCGGGGAAGGTGCCGTCGATGAGTTTGGACGTGAGCACCACGCCGTCGAACGAAAATTGCATTTTGGCGTCCGACAGGGAAACGCCGATTTCGCCTTCGGTTTCTTCGATCAGCTTGTGCAGTTCCTGCACCGTTTTGCGCGGCACGATCACGCCGGGCATTTCCGCAGCACCGCCGGGCAATTCCGTTTCCGCACTGGCCAGACGGTGACCGTCCGTTGCGACCGCGCGCAGCACCGGGGCGTCGCCTTCGTTGACCGCATGCAGGTAGATGCCGTTCAGGTAATAACGCGTTTCCTCGGTGGAAATGGCAAAGCGGGTCTTGTCGATCAGGTCTTTCAATTGACCGGCCGCGAGTGAGAAACTCACCGGCAGGTCGCCGCCGGACATCACCGGGAATTCAGCCGCCGGCAGACAGGACAATGAGAAGCGTGAACGCCCAGAGCGCAACACCATCTGGCCATCGCCGGAGGTGGCGTCGATTTCGACTTCGGCACCGTCTGGCAACTTTTTGACGATGTCGTAGAACATGTGGGCCGGGGCCGTCGTTTCACCGGGCTCTGACACCTGGGCCGACGTGGCATCCACGATGTCTAAGTCCATGTCGGTGGCGTTGAGACGCAACTGACCGTCTTTGGCGGTGAGCTTAACGTTGGACAGAATGGGAATGGTATTGCGGCGTTCGACGACGTTTTGTACATGGCCCAAGGACTTCAGCAGGGCCGCCCGTTCAATGATCAGCTTCATATCTTATCCAACAAATTACGGTCAAAAAATTTAAACGCAGGCGAACGCCCACACCCCCCCCGGAAAAAGGGAACTCATTATAACAAAGCCGCCTTGAATCCGAAGTCTTTTTTGGGACCGGAAATAACCTAAAAATACTATATTAAACAATGAGTTAGCAGCATGCTTTCGGGGTTCCGCCAAAGCCCAGCCAAGGCGCACCTAAAATTGCCAAACCCAGCGATTCGCCCGCCCCAAAAAAACCGCCGCCCCCAGCAAAGCCAGGGGGCGGCGGTCAATTTGAGACGAAGGCCTATTTAAGCTTCGAGCATGCGGCGCAGCAGTTCCACGTCTTCGGCGAACGAAGCGTCGCGTTCGCGCAGCTCGTCGACTTTTTTCACCGCGTGCATCACGGTGGTGTGGTCGCGGCCGCCAAATTTGCGGCCAATTTCGGGCAAAGAGCGCGAGGTCAACTGCTTGGCTAGGTACATGGCCACCTGACGCGGACGGGCAACCGAGCGCGCGCGGCGGGCGGAATGCATGTCCGAGGTCCGGATGTTGAAGTGCGCGGCGACCTTTTTCTGGATTTCTTCGATGGTCACGCGGCGGTCATGGGCGCGGATCAGGTCATGGAGCACGTCTTGAACGCTTTCCAAGGTAATATCGCGGCCCACCAAGGAGGCATGGGCGGAAACGCGGTTGAGGGCGCCTTCCAGCTCGCGCACGTTCGAGGTGATCTTGTGGGCGAGGAATTCCAGAACCTTACCCGGCACGTCAACGTCCATGCGTTCAGCCTTGGCCTGCAAGATGCCGAGGCGCAGCTCGTACGTGGTGGCGTGAAGGTCAGCCACCAAGCCACAGTTCAAACGTGATTTGAGGCGTTCTTCCATGCCTTCCAAGTCCGACGGCGACTTGTCCGCGGAAATGACGATTTGCCGACCTTGGTCTACGAGGGCGTTGAAGGTGTGGAAGAATTCTTCCTGGGTCGAGTCCTTGCCGGAAATAAACTGTACGTCATCAATCATCAACACATCGACGTTGCGAAACTGATCTTTGAAGTCGACCGTATTTTGTTCGCGCAAGGCCCGGATGAAACGGTACATGAATTTTTCCGCAGACATATAGATAACGGTGCGGTTCGGATCCAATTCACGGATCTGCCACGCGATGGCATGCATCAGGTGGGTTTTGCCAAGGCCGACACCGCCGTACAAAAACAGCGGGTTGAACTGGGCGTGAGGGCTTTGCGCCACGCGCATGGCGGCGGCATGGGCGAATTCGTTGGGCTTGCCGATGACAAAGTTATCAAACGTGCAGCGCGGGTCCAGCGGGGCGCTGATTTCCAATGCGGTGTCGTTGGCGGGACGGGCAGTTGCCAGATTGGGGCGGCTTAAGGGGCCGTTCGCGTCCACCAATGGGGTACCCGCCATCATCGGCATGGACGGCGTCTCGTTCAGAGCCATGGAATTGGAAGCGACTTCGGCGGCGGCTTTCGCGGCAGCCTCAGCAGCGCGGGCTTCTTTTTGGCCATAGTCGGCCTGAACGAAAATTTCAACGTCGTCGACGCTGGTGTTGACACTGTTCCACAGTTCACTCAGACGATCAACGTAATGGGCGATCACCCAATCCTTCATAAAACGCGTCGGCACGGAAATGCGCACGCTTTTGCCAGCTACTTCACGCACCGTCATGGGTTTCAGCCAACTTTGAAAGGCCGCTTCTCCAATTTCATCGCGTAGGCTGGCGAGGACACTGTCCCACTGTTCCACAACCTGGGTATCAACGATAACCCCACTCATACTCATCATCCCCTTGGCACGGGCCAGCGATTTTACGGCCACGTGCATGTGTAGCTTGCGCCACTAGATTTTGGATTGCCAAATTCGTTCGTAGAGTATTGCTTAGACTTTTGTGTTACGCCGCACGCTCGTATATGGACACCAGTTGTCGCGACACCAGTTGCAAAAACTACACACACCTCTAACTTGAACAATCCTTCAATGCTGATGGCCGTAATCGTTTGGGCCGACCATCGGCTCGTTTCCTCAAGGAGGCACATAAGCTTTTATTATTATTAACAAACTGGAGAAGAGTTTGCGGCATTCAAAAGTCGTCTGTTACCTTTACCCTAAACTGTTCAAAACACAGGGGGTATAAGCAGAGGTGACGTCTTCCTTTTTTCTTAAAGTGTTCTTTTCAAGTACTGTCGCCAGCCCTCCCCAGCCAACGAACAAAATGATCTTAGAACCCTCTGTGGATAGTTTCAATAAGGCCGAAAGGGGAACAGGCAAAAAAATTGCCTTGACTCTTTATACCCCTCCGAATCCATCCACATGATTCACAGGGCTGGGGAAAACGGTGGAAAAAGATATCACAAATGGCTTGATAATCGTGAAACATAACCCCGCATGTCGTCGGTCTAAATGTGCAAATTTACAGCATACGAAAGGCCGCGTTTCCATGCGGAGACGCGGCCTTAATTTCGTACAAAACAAAGCGGCAGATTTAAGCGCCGATTGCCTTGATGGACGCGGACAGGCGCGACACTTTGCGGGACATGGTGTTCTTGTGGAACACGCCCTTCTGTGCACCGCGCATCATCAGCGGTTGAGCAGCCTTGAGAGCGTCTTGCGCGGCGGACTTGTCGCCAGCGGTAATCGCGGTCTCAACCTTCTTGATAAAGGTGCGGATGCTGGAACGACGTGCGCCGTTCACTTCGTTGCGACGCGCAGTCTGACGAATGCGCTTTTTAGAGGACTTATGATCAGCCATTTTTTTAACCCTTGCGTAGAACGGATTGTTCCGACGGAAGCGCGGTTTATAAAGGCCATGCCGTCCCTCGTCAACCCTAAACCCTGCTATTTTTGTTGCGGTGCCGGGGCCAGGGCGAAGCGTACGCTGAGTACGCCATTCAGGCGTTCAAACACCAGTTCCAGCGTTTCGCCTTCGCGTGCGAAGTGGCCCACGCCCACCTTCGTCCAGCCCAGTTGCGGCAATGTGTCATCATAAAAGGCCAGCACGTCGTTTTTGCTGACGGTACCCTGGGCGGTGGCTTCGGCGATGCGGCCTTGAGACGTGGAAAACTGCACGCCATCGCCGATCTCGGCCAATTGTTCCATCAGTGGCAAATCGTTGATGACGCTAACAAAGCTGGGTGGGTCTTGGGCCAAAGCCGGGAACGCCATCAACGTTGCCACCAAAAGAGAACGCAAAAATTTCACACACATGAGAGCCGTCACCTTATCGCTGTTTTCGCGGACAATAATACGTGGAACGACCGCCTTGTTCCAAGCGCTGTATGCCCTGGGTGCGAGAAATATCGCAATTACAGCCGGGGCAAGGCTCTCCGGCACGCCCATAAACGGCAAAACTGAACTGAAAATAGCCAAGTCCGCCGTCGGTGGTTCTGTGATCGCGCAAGGTCGAACCTCCGGCCTCTATGGCGGCACCCAGCACGTCCTTGATGGCCCGGGCCAATTTTTCCGCCCGCCCGCCCTGCACGGTCGCCGCACTGCGCTTGGGCGAAATACCGGCACGAAACAAAGCTTCGGACGCATAGATGTTGCCCACCCCGGCCACCACTTTGGCATCCATGATGGCTTGTTTGACCGCTTGACGTTTGCCCTTTAGGGCTGCCGCCAGCACCGGACCTGAAAAATCGTTGCCCAAGGGTTCCGGGCCAATGGACTTTATCAGCGGATGTTCGCTCAACGCATCCACGGGGCAGAGGTCCATGGAGCCAAAGCGGCGGGGATCGGTGAAAACAACGGAGGCACCGGATGAAAAATCAAACTGAACATGGTCGTGTTTGCCAGGCTTAGGAACAGCGTCGCCGTCATTATATATACGCACCTGTCCCGACATCCCCAAGTGCCAGATCAGTGCGTCCTGGTCGGTCTCAATAATGAGGTATTTAGCGCGCCGCCCCACGCGCCCCACCCGCGAGCCTTCCAGGCGCGCCACAAAGCCGTCTGGGAACGGACGGCGCAAGTCCCTGCGCCGGATTTGCACGCGGGTAAAGACCTGGCCCTCTATGACTGGGGCCAAGCCACGTCTGACAGTTTCGACTTCGGGTAATTCAGGCATGGAAACAAACTACACGTTCGGCTATGTTCGCGTCCATGACTACAAAGACAGAAAACAACGCCCAACCGGAAGATGACGCCAGCACCACGCATTTTGGCTTTAAAACTGTGCGCGAAGGCGACAAGGTCGACATGGTGCGCGGCGTATTTGATTCCGTGGCGCCCAAGTACGACCTGATGAACGACCTGATGAGTATGGGCATTCACCGGGCGTGGAAAAACCGCCTGATGGACAAGTTGCGCCCGAACGCGGAGCAAAAGCTGCTGGACGTGGGCGGCGGCACCGGCGACATCGCGTTTAAGTATCTGGAACGCGGCGGCAAAGACGTCACGGTCTATGACATCAACGATGAAATGCTGGCCGTCGGCCGTGATCGCGCCATCGACCAGGGCGTGCTGAAAGGTATCCAGTGGATGCAGGGCAACGCTGAAGAGCTGCCCTTCGCCGATGCCACGTTCGATGCCTACACCATCGCCTTTTGCATCCGCAACGTCACCCACATCGACAAGGCCCTGGCTGAGGCGCGCCGCGTGTTGAAGCCGGGAGGACACTTTTTGTGTTTGGAGTTTTCCAAGGTGGTGCAGCCGGGCTTGAGCAAAATCTACGATACCTATTCATTTTCGATTCTGCCCAAGCTGGGTGAAGTCTTCGCCGATGACCGGGATTCGTACCAATACTTGGCCGAATCCATTCGCCGCTTCCCCGATCAAGAAACCTTTAAGTCCATGATCGAGGATGCCGGTATGGGGCAGGCGACGTATGAGAACCTAACTGGCGGAATTGCCTGTATTCACAGCGCGTGGCGGACCTAAATGGACTCGATGCGCCACATCCTTCGTCTGTTGTTCATCGCGCGCACCCTGGCGCGCCATGATGCCCTGTTTATTTTGGAACGCCTGAAGCTGGCCCCCGTCATCGTGGTGCTGGTCAAGGTGGTGTCCAGCCGCAAGGCACCGGGCCGCCCCGGCGAACGCTTGGCGCGCGCGTTTGTGGACTTAGGCCCGACCTTCATCAAGGTGGGACAGATGCTGTCCACGCGCTCCGACCTGTTGGGCGAGGAAATGGCCGCCGACCTGTCGCATCTGCAAGACAAACTGCCGCCGTTTCCGACCTCTGAGGCCCGCGCCGCGGTCGAGGCGGAATTTGGCAAGTCCATAGATGAACTGTTTGAGCACTTCGACGACGAGGCCGTCGCCGCCGCCTCCATCGCTCAGGTTCATTTTGCCGTCACCGTGAACGGCGAAGAAGTCGCGGTGAAGGTTCTGAGACCAAAAATTGAAGAGGCGTTTCAAGCCGACTTGGACCTGTTCTTCTGGGGCGCGCATTTGTTGCAGCGCACCCGCCCGGAGCTGAAACGCCTCAAACCCGTCGAAACCGTCGAAACCCTGGCGCGCGCCGTCGAGATGGAGATGGACCTGCGCTTTGAAGCCGCCGCCGCCGACGAGTTGCGCGAAAACTTCAAAGATCACGCGGACGTCTTTATCCCCAAAATAGATTGGTTGCGCACCGGCCAGCGGGTGCTGTCCACCGAACGGGTGCACGGCATACCGTTCAGCGACATAGATGCCATCAAAGCCGCCGGGCATGACCCGTATGAGGTTCTCAAGAAAACCTCCGTTTCGTTCTTCTATCAGGCCTTTCGCGACGGCTTTTTCCACGGCGACATGCACCCGGGCAACCTGTTCGTGCTGCCGGACGGTGCCATAGCCATCGTTGATTTTGGCATCATGGGGCGGCTGGATCGCAGCACGCGCAAGCACTTGGCGGAATTGTTGCTCGGCTTCCTCACCCGCGATTTCCGCCGTGCCGCCGAAGTGCATTTCGAAGCGGGTTGGATTCCAGCCCATCAGTCGGTGGACGAGTTCACCCAGGCGTGCCGCTCCATCGCCGAGCCGATCTTGGACCGCCCGCAAAATGAGATTTCCATCGCCCGGCTTTTGGGGCAGTTGTTCCAGATCACCGAAACGTTTGAAATGGAAACCCAGCCGCAGTTGCTGTTGCTGCAAAAAACCATGCTGGTGGCCGAAGGCACGGGCCGCAATCTGGCCCCCGACGCCAATATGTGGCTCATCGCGCGGCCCTTGATTGAAGAATGGATGCGCGCCAACCTAGGCCCCGAGGCGCGCATCAAGGATGCCGCCGAGCAAACTTTGACGGCGCTGAAAAAGCTGCCCGGCGTGATCCACGGCCTTGAAAACGTGCTCGGCCAATTTGATGAACACGGCCTTAAGCTGCACCCGGACACGGTGCGCCAGTTGCGGGGGAAAAGCGAAAAGGGCTCAGTCCTGCCGGCGGTACTGCTGTTTACCTTGGCTGCGGTGGCCTTTGCGGCCTTAGGCGTGGCGCTGTCCTAATTTCCCAGCCGTATTGCTAAATCAAGGCTTGCACACCTGAGTGTGGTTCTTTAGATTATCCACACCAAATAAACGTAAATCGATAAAGCCTTGATCATGTTAAATGCAAAACGCATCCTCTTGATCGTCACGGGTGGTATTGCCGCCTATAAGACGCCGGATCTGGTCCGCCAATTGATGAAGGCGGGGGCCAACGTGCGCTGTGTGATGACCGAGGGCGCACAAAAATTCGTTACCCCCTTAACCCTACAAAGCCTGTCCGGTGACACGGTCTATACGGACCTGTTTTCGCTCACAGACGAACATGCCATGGGTCATATTGAACTGTCGCGCCAGGCTGATCTTGTCTTGGTTGCCCCCGCCACGGCAAACACGTTGGCGAAATTGACCCACGGCATCGCCGACGACTTGGCGTCCACGGTTTTGCTGGCCACCGACAAACCGGTGTTGATCGCCCCCGCCATGAATGTCCGCATGTGGGAGCACGCCGCCACGTCAGACAACGTGGCGCTGTTGAAAAGCCGGAGCATCACCATGATTGGCCCGGACGAGGGCGATATGGCGTGTGGCGAGTGGGGCGAAGGCCGCATGTCTGAACCCGCCGCCATCGTCCAAGCGGTCATCGACTTTCTAGACGTTCACGCGCCCTTGAAGGGCCTGCACGCTCTGGTCACCAGCGGGCCAACCCACGAACCCATCGACCCGGTGCGCTATATCGCCAATCGTTCCAGCGGCAAACAAGGCCATGCCATCGCCTGTGCTTTGCGCGATTTAGGGGCCCGCGTGACGCTGGTGAGCGGCCCGGTGGACGTGAGCGACCCAGTTGGTGTGACGGTGGTATCCGTTGAAAGCGCGCGCGATATGCTCGCTGTCACCCAAGCCGCGTTACCTGCCGACATTTTCGTCGCCGCCGCCGCTGTGGCCGATTGGCGCGCCGCCGATGCCCGAGTGCAGAAAATTAAAAAAGGTGCAGACAGTGCCGTGCCCGAGCTGAAATTGGTCGAAAACCCAGATATTTTAGCCACGGTGTCACAGCCCGGACCCAGCCGCCCGGCGCTGGTGGTGGGCTTTGGTGCCGAAACCGAAAACGTCATTGAAGGCGCGCGCCGCAAACTGGCGAAAAAAGGCTGCGACTGGATCTGTGCCAACGATGTGTCCTCAGGCACGGGAACCTTTGGCGGTGACGACAACACCGTGCATCTGGTGACCCGCGCGGGCGTTGAAGACTGGCCCAGCCAATCCAAACAAGACGTCGCCCGCGCATTAGCTTTGCGCATTGCCGATCATTTTAAAGCCTTAACGGCAAAGACGGAGACTTTAGGCGCATGACGTCCAATGCCGTCATTATTGGCGTCAAGCGCCTGGACCATGGCAAAGGCCTGGACCTGCCCGAACACGCCACCGAGATGAGTGCCGGCGTGGACCTTTTGGCCGCCATTGATGGCGAAGTTATGATCGCGCCGGGCCGCCGAGCGCTGGTGCCCACCGGACTGTCCATCGAATTGCCCCAAGGCTATGAAGCTCAAGTTCGGCCTCGGTCGGGCCTTGCCAATAAACACGGCGTTACGGTTCTAAATTCACCCGGAACCATTGACGCGGATTACCGTGGCGAAGTGTGCGTGATCTTGATCAATCTGGGCGACCAAGCCTTCACCATTTCGCGGGGCATGCGCATTGCCCAAATGGTGGTGGCGCAAGTTGCCTTCGTGACTTGGCGCGAAACCGACGACTTAGTCGCATCCGCTCGGGGTGCGGGCGGGTTTGGTTCCACCGGCACACATACTTAGCACCGCACCAAGCCCACCTAAATATGGGCGCTACTTTAAGGACGTTTGGCCATGTTGAGATTATCGAAAAAAATGCTGTTTGCCATCGAGGCGGTGTTGGATATCGCCTATCACTCAGGAAGTGAACCGGTGCAAAGCCGTGAGATCACCCGTCGCCAGGAAATTCCCCGGCGTTACTTGGAGCAATCGCTGCAACAGTTGGTGCGTGAAGACATCTTGATTGGCGTGCGCGGCCCGCGTGGCGGGTACCGTTTGGCCCGCGAACGCCGCCGCATCACCGTCGGCGATATCGTGCGCGCGGTGCGCAAAATGGAAACCGCCGACGATCCCGTACAGGAAGAAAAAGGTTCTGATCTGGGCATCAAGGTCGTGCGGCCCCTGTGGCAGGACATGCAAGACGAAGTGATGAAGCAGCTGGACGAGGTTAGCATCGACGATATGTGCAGCCGCGCCAACAAGGCCGGTATCGAAAGCGAAGGGCGTAAAAGCCTCGACTATATCATCTAAGCAAAAAGCTTAGCCGCCAGGGAGGGCGACCACTATGAGCAGCCAAGACAACCCCCGCTTTCGGGGCCGCGTGTACGACAGCATATTAGACACTGTAGGTGCCACGCCGTTGGTCAAATTGCAGCGACTGGCGGACGCGGAAGGGGTTAAGGCCACCATTCTCGGTAAGTGCGAATTTTTTAATCCGCTGGCCAGCGTTAAAGACCGCATCGGTCTTGCCATGGTCGAAGCCGCCGAGGCCGAAGGCCACCTTAAGGCTGGCGACACCTTGGTTGAACCCACGTCGGGTAATACCGGTATCGCCTTGGCCTTTGTGTGCGCGGCTAAGGGCTACAAGCTGATCCTCACCATGCCCGAAAGCATGTCGGTGGAGCGCCGTAAAATGCTGGTGTTTTTAGGGGCCGAGATCGACCTGACGCCCGCCGCCTTGGGCATGAAGGGAGCCATTGCCCGGGCTGAGGACTTGAGCAAGACCAAGGGCTATGTGATGTTGCAACAGTTCAATAACGCCGCAAATCCCGCCGTTCATCGCGCCACCACGGCGGAAGAAATCTGGGAAGACACCGACGGCAAGGTGGACGTGATCATCAGCGGCGTGGGCACCGGGGGGACCATTACCGGTATTGCCCAAGTTTTGAAAGAACGTAACCCCGATCTAAAAATGATCGCGGTCGAACCCGAAGACAGCCCGGTGTTGTCGGGCGGCGTGCCCGGTCCGCATAAAATTCAGGGCATTGGTGCAGGCTTTGTGCCGGACGTGCTGGACGAAAGCTTGATCGACGAAATTATTCAGATCGGCAATGAGACCGCGTTCGCCACCGCGCGCAAAGTGGCGGAGCTGGAGGGCGTGCCGGTGGGCATCTCGTCGGGTGCGGCGCTGGCCACGGCCATCGAAGTGGGCCAACGGCCCGAGATGGCGGGCAAGGTCATCGTCGCCATTTTGCCGTCATTCGCGGAACGCTATCTGTCCACGCCACTGTTCGAAGGGTTGGGCCTGGAATAACGCATGACCGTCGATTTTACCGAAGATCAAATCCAACGCTATGCGCGTCATATCCTGCTGCCCGATGTGGGCGGCGAGGGCCAGGAAAAGCTGTTGGAATCCAAGGTGTTGGTGATTGGTGCCGGAGGCCTGGGCTCGCCGGTGCTGATGTATCTGGCTGCAGCCGGTGTGGGAACGCTTGGCATTATCGACGACGACCAGGTCGAACTGTCCAACCTGCAACGCCAAATCGTGCATGCCACCGATAACATCGGCCAAGACAAGGTTGAAAGTGCGGCGAAGACGCTCAAAGCCATCAACCCCGACGTCAACGTTGTCACCTATAAGGACCGCTTCGGCCTGGGCAACGCTTTGAATCTGATAGCTGACTATGATTTGGTCGCCGATGGCTCAGATAACTTCGCCACCCGGTTCTTGGTCAACGACGCGGCATACTTTGCCCGTCGCCCGTTGGTGACGGGCGCAATTTTGCGCTTTGACGGGCAGTTGGCGACGTTCAAAAATTATCCGGGCGGCCATGAAGACGGGCCGTGTTACCGCTGCATCTTTCGCGAACCGCCGCCGCCGGGACAAATTCCAAGCTGTTCCGAAGCCGGAGTGCTGGGCGCGCTGTGCGGTACGGTCGGCTCTTTACAAGCCACTGAAGTCATAAAGGAACTGCTGGGCATCGGCGATAGCATGTCAGGGTCTTTGTTGGTGTATGACGCCCTCGCCACCCAATTTCGTCGCATCAAAGTGAAGCGCGATCCGGGCTGCCCGCTGTGCGGCGATACGCCGTCCATAACGGACCTGTCCATTCATGACGCACACGCTGATTTGAGCTGTCATGGCTGAGGGTCTCAATAGTGAACGTCCGGACAAGCTGTCCGTCGTGGTTTTTTCCGGGGACTTTGACAAGGTCCACTACGCCCTGGTGATGGCATCCGCAGCGGCGGCAATCGACACGCCCACGACCCTGTTTTTCACCATGGACGGCGCCCGCACCCTGCTCAAAGGTAATGCCTGGGCGGACCTGCCCACCACGGGCGGCATAGACCGGGGGGCAGACCTGGACGCACATTTTAAAGAGTCCGGCGTGGCCGATTTCGAAACCCTACTGACCGCCTGCAGGGACCTAGGCGTGCGTATCTTGGTGTGCGAAATGGGTCTCAAAGCCTTAGGCCTAAAGCGCGAAGACCTGCGCACCGATCTAAAAATAGACCTGGGCGGCGTGGTCACGTTTCTCAACGACGCCAGCAAAACCGGTGCGATGATTTTCGTTTAAGATTAATCCTCGCCGATAACCCGGTCGGGGGGGCTGTAGCCGTCGGTGAAGGTTTGGATATTGATGAGGACTTTTTCGCCCATGTCCAGGCGGCCTTCAACGGTGGCCGAGCCCATATGCGGCATGAGGGTGACGTTTTGCAGGTCCAAGAACTTCGGATTTATGGCCGGTTCGTTCTCATAGACGTCGAGGCCGGCGCCCGCGATGGCACCATTTTTCAGCATTTTGATCAGCGCCACCTCGTCAATGATTTCACCGCGCGCGGTGTTGACCAGAAATGCTTGTTTTTGCAGCAGTTTCAAACGACGTGCCGAGAGCAGGTGATAGGTGGCCGGGGTGTGTGGGCAGTTGACGGACACGATATCGACCCGCGCCAGCATCTGATCCAGGCTTTCCCAATAGGTGGCTTCCAGTTCAGTTTCCACGTCTTCGTGCACGCGGGTGCGGTTGTGATAGTGAACCGACAAGCCAAAGCCCTTGGCGCGTTTGGCGACGGCGCGGCCGATGCGGCCCATGCCGACGATGCCCAAGCGCTTGCCGTGGATGCGGTGGCCCAGCATCCAGGTGGGCGACCATCCCTTCCATTTGCCCGCGCGCAGGGCCTTTTCGCCCTCGACCAGACGCCTGGGAACGGCCAAAATCAACGCCATCACCATGTCGGCGGTGTCTTCAGTCAACACATCTGGCGTGTTGGTGACGCAAATGCGCTTGGCCCGCGCGGTGTCCAGATCGATATGGTCCACTCCGGTACCATAATTCGCCACCAGCTTGAATTGATCACCGGCTTGCGACAACACGCCCGCGCCGACGTCGTCGGTTACCGTGGGGACCAAAACCTCACACGTTTGCACCGCCTTGATCAGTTGATCTTGGGTCATGGGTTCGTCGGTCAGGTTGAGCTGGACGTCGAACAGTTCCATCATCCGCGTTTCGATGGGTTCGGGCAGCTTACGCGTAACGACAACCTTGGTTTTGGCTTTGGTTTTGGTCATAGGGCTCGTTCTGAATTTAGGCGCCTTCGTATGAACACGCGCTCATTTGGGTACCAGCAAAGTGCCTCAGTGTCCAGAGTCAGCGCTTAACCATAATGTATCCGGCCTTTACCAGTCCTTCACCACCTATAGCCCATAAAGTTAACAATACGATTCGCCCCCTCTGCCAATTTTAGGTGTTATGGAACCTAGTGAATGCGCTTCGCGACTGCCCTGTTTTTGTTTGCTTTGACGTTTAGCCTGACCGCCCCAGCATGTGCACAAGTTTCCGGGTCCGGCCTGCCGCTGCCGCGCTATGTGTCGTTGCGCGCGGGTGAGGTTAATTTGCGCACCGGACCTGGCGTTCAATATCCGGTTGAATGGGTGTATCGGAAATCGGGTCTGCCGCTGCAAGTGATCGCCGAATATAAAACCTGGCGCAAGGTCAGCGATTGGGAAGGGGCCGAAGGCTGGGTCCATCAAACCATGTTGAGTTCCAAGCGCAGCTTCATCGTCACCGGGGGCACACGCTCGGTGTTGGCCAAATCCAAACGCGGCTCACGCCTGGTGGTTAGGGTTCAGGCCGGTGTCTCGGGGCAGCTGGTTGTCTGCCCCTTAGGCACAGAAATGTGCCGCATCGAAGTCGAAGGCTTCGAGGGCTGGCTGCCCCGGGCCGATTTTTGGGGCGTACTCAAGGGTGAGCGCTTCGAATAAGAAAATTTTATGCATTTACATAAAATTATAAATAATTTCAATATCACAAGTACAGCATTGAAATAATGGGGTAATTTGGCTTGGCCCCTAATTTTGCGCGGGCGCGGCTGGTGGGCTGACGGATGGCTGCGCGTTAAGCCGTGCACGGCCCCGGTGGTGCTGCGTGAAAAGGTTAACGACGCGCAAATTTCCCCGTCGTTCCCTCCGGCCACGCTACCCAAACTCAAAATGATTCCTGAACCCCAACGATTATGCACGCCAGCGGCAACGAATATTAGAAATTCATTTCAGCTCATAAAACAGGGTGTTAGACAAGGCGACCCGATATATCCGGCATCTCAAATCCGCAAAATTCAGGTTCAAATCGCTGGCAAATCTTTAGGTTCACCACCGCGAACAAAAATTAACTTTTGGTGGCTCCGGAACAAGACAGCCAGTGACAGGCCGACGAAGGACCAAACCCAAGTGAACGTTCTTTTTTGAGGTAAAAAAGGCTGCGACAGGGTGATTTACCCTAGTCCAAATCCGCCGCCAGGGCCTCGTGCGCGGCGGGGTTTAGTTTCGCCATGTGGCCATATTTGACGTGGTCGATGGCGAGCACGGCGTCGCTGCCGGAGGCCTTGAAGGCTTCGGCCTGGGCGTCGGTCATGGGGAAATGGAGGAACTGGATGGAGGACGCTTTGCCGTCAGCCGTGGTGCGGTCGATGTCGTCTTCGGGTACGGCGTGGACGATTTGCTCGCCAAATGTCAGCGTTACGGAGTTTTCAACGCCGCCGAGACCGGCCAAAAAGGCGGCACGGCGGTCGGGATCGTCGATTTCGAACATCAAGGTGCACACCAACTCGCGGCCATTGGGGATCAGCGGGTTATAGGCGCTCAGTTCATCGGCGATTTGCGCCTCGCCACCCTGTTCAATGTGCAGCATCTCGTGGATTTGATGCCACATGGTGTCGAAATTTTCAAAATACGCGGTGGCGTCGGGTCCAATGTGGACACGGCGGTTTTTCTTCACTTCGGTCATGGCCTTACGTCGCGCGGGGCGATCCTTGGCGTATTCGCCCATGTCCATAATATCGTCGCGGGTGAGGTTGTGTGCGGATTTTGGCATTGAAGTTCCTAAAAAATTACAGGCCGTAGGCGCGCGCGAGCAGTTGTACCGGGTGGCGCAAAGCCTTGCCGGGGCCTTCAACAGAGGCAGCTTTGCGCTCCATACCTTGAAGGATTTGATCGCGGGCGAGGGGGCATTCGCTGACAACATATGCCGAGTCGTTCTTGACCGCATCGCGGAATACGGGCGCACCCACTTTCATGCCGATCTCGAAGAATTCGGTGGTCACACCCCACGATCCACCGTGACCGGAGCATCGCTCGATAATTTTGCTGTCGGTGTCGGGAATCAACTTTAACAGCTCTTGCGCCTTTCGCCCCATATTTTGTGCCCGTGCATGGCAAGCTATGTGGGCGGTGATACCGCCTTCTAGGGCCTGCAAGCCAGGGGCCAGGCCTTCCTTGTCGGCGATGTCGACTACGTATTCGGTAACGTCAAAGGTGGCTTGGGACAGGGCCTTAACATTGGCATCATCGCTTTCGATCAGTGGCCATTCAAATTTCAGCATCAAGGCGCACGACGCCACCGGAACGACAATATCAAAGCCGTCGTCCACATAGGGTTTCAAAGCCAGGGCGATGGATTTGGCTTTGCCTGCGACACGCGCCAGATCGCCTTGCTCCAGTTGCGGCATGCCACAACATTCGGGGTAGACGATCTCGGCGTTAATACCGTTTCTAGCCAGCACGGCGCGGGTATCCAGCACGATACCGGGATCGTTGTATTCGCCAAAGCATGAGGCGTAAATGACGGCCTTGCGCGCGGCGGCTGGAGCGTCAGCGTTCACGTCCAGGGTTTGTGCCCGGGCCATATCCCGGCAGGTTTGTTTGGAAAATTGGGGCAGGGCCGCATCATGATGGACGTCGTGGGTCTTTTCCATGATCTTACGCGTGAGGCCGTTGTCGCGCTTGGTCGCCCAATTGGCGAGGCCGGACAGCTTCACGCCCATGGGGCCGTTGGCGTCCATTTCACCGAGCTTGTCCTGCTTTTTATTGCTCAGGCCCTTTTTGAACTGCACCGCGCGGGCGCGCAGCATCAGGTGCGGGAAGTCTAAGTCCCATTCGTGGGGCGGCACGTAGGGGCACTTGGTCATAAAGCACAGGTCGCAGAGCGTGCAGGCGTCGACCACCTTCCAATAGTCGGCCTTATCAACACCGTCCAACTCCTCGCTGGGCGACGCGTCGATCATGTCAAACAGGCGCGGGAAGCTGTCGCACAGGTTAAAGCAGCGGCGACACCCATGGCACAGGTCGAACACGCGTTCCAACTCGTCCATCACCTTCGCTTCGTCGGTGAACTCGGCGTCTTGCCACTTTAACGGATGACGGGTGGGGGCGCTTAAACTGCCTTCACGCATGGTCTGAACCTCAATTGTTACGTCTAAAAGCAAAAACGCGGGACGCCTTCATGGAAAGCCCCCCGCGTAATTTCTGCAAGCAATCCGGAAGATTTAGTCCAGATTGTCGAATGCCTTTTGGAAGCGACCGGCGTGGGATTTTTCCGCTTTCGCCAGGGTTTCGAACCAATCGGCAATTTCGTCAAAGCCTTCGTCGCGTGCAGTTTTGGCCATGCCCGGATACATGTCGGTGTACTCGTGCGTTTCGCCAGCGATGCTTGCTTTCAGGTTTTCACCGGTCGGACCGATGGGCAGGCCCGTCGCGGGATCGCCGGTTTCTTCAAGAAATTCCAAGTGGCCGTGCGCGTGTCCGGTTTCACCTTCGGCGGTGGAACGGAATACGGTGGCGACATCGTTGTAGCCTTCGATGTCAGCTTTTTGGGCGAAGTACAAATAGCGGCGATTAGCCTGGGATTCACCAGCGAACGCGGCCTTCAGATTGTCTTCGGTTTTGCTGTCTTTCAAGCCCATGGGAGATCTCCTTTAAATGCTCAGTCTCAACCATAACAGTCTCAACTAAAAAAAGTGCAGTCGAATCTAATCGCTTGCTGCAAGAAATATATACGGATCGTACGTGTGGTCAACAGTTAGTTAGAGGATTTATAAAATGCCTACTAACATACTGGATTAATTGAATTAAGAGTTGCTTGAGACACGTACAATGATATCAACGGAATTGATTTTGGCACCCAATGGGGCGTCCGGCATCTGCGCCAGTTGAACATCACACTGAATGTCTTCCAGGCGTCCGGTGTCTTCATGGAAGAAGTGACCGTGCTCGTGGGTGGTGGTGTCGAAGTACGAGCGCGCCGGATCAACGACGATTTCACGCAACAAACCCGCCCCGGTGAACTGGTGCAAGGTGTTGTATACGGTCGCCAGGGACACGCGAATGGATTGGTCCTGGGCTTCAAGGTGCAGCTTTTCCGCGGTCACGTGTCGCGGACCTTGTTCGAACAAAAGCTTGGCCAGGGCCATACGTTGGCGCGTTGGTCGCAAACCGGCAGTGCGAAGCTGCTCAAGAACTTGTGCGTACGGTCTCATAGATACCCTCTCTAATTTTATTGGCCCTAAATCGTGTGGCTCCCCCAAGCCGAATTAGGACGTATGAGCGCCATTCCCCTAGCATAGATTCTCAATATTAGACGAGCAGACATTAAACATAAGTTGATGGTGGCACAACATGGAATTATTCCAGTTTGTAGTATCAATCCCCGGTGACAATGCGCTCAACCAATTGCTGGACCGTCGGGATAAAGCCGTCCGCATAAAAAGGATCTTTGCCGAACATATAGGCGTTATGACCGGCGAACATCAAACTTTGCTCCAGGTCGCCGCCGTGGGCCGCCAGTTGTAATGCTTTTTGGATGCAAAACGACCGCGGGTCGGCGCGCTTGCCGGTGGTGCCCTCGGCGTTGTCGGCCCAGTTGGAAAACCGGCACTGGCTGAGACAGCACATGCAGTCGGCTTGAGTTTGCAGAATTTTTTGTGATTTTTCTTCGGTTTCAAACACCAGGGTGGAATCAGGCGTTTTCATGCCCACGGTGAAGCCCGCGTCGAGCCAATCTTGTGCAGAGCCTAAGTCGTCCGGTTTCAAATACACCGGACGGCCACGCGGTCCCAGCGGCAACGCGGCGCTAAAGGCTGCGTCGTCACCTGGCTTGGCGCGGTATTCGACTTGGCGCTCGGAGCGGGCCATGAGGCCCTTCATGAAGGTGTTCTTGATGGCCGAAGAATAGAACCCGGTGGGGCTGAAAGCCTGCAGAACGATGTCGTCTTCTTCCAAGTTCAAGAGGCGGTCTTTCCACGCGTCCAAAATCGGGCTTTCCTGGGTCAGCAACGGGCGGGTGCCGAACTGGAACGCGATCGGTCCCAATTCATCGTTGTCGATCCAATTTTCCCAATCGCGCAAGAACCAAACGCCGCCCGCCATAATGATGGGGGTGTTGTCAAGCCCACACGCGCGCATGACTTTGCGCAGGTCCAGAACGCGTGCGTAAGGGTCCTGCGGCTCAAGTGGGTTTTCGGCATTGCTGAGGCCGTTGTGACCGCCTGCGCGCCACGGGTCTTCATAGACCACGCCGCCCAAAAGATCAGCGTAGTTCTTATAAGACCGTTTCCACAGGGCGTTGAATGCACGACCGCTGGATACGATGGGGTAATAGTTGACGCCATATTGAGCGACGATTTCAGCCACTTTGTACGGCATACCGGCACCACAAGTGACGCCATGAATAAGGTCGGAAACTTCGGACAACACACCATGCAAAATAGGCACGGTGCCGCCTGCTTCCCACAACACGTTCATGTGGATGCGGCCATTGCCGTCACGTGTTTCGTGGGCGATGCGCGCCTGCTCGATGCCGCCCTGAATGGCGTAGGTTTTGAGTTCCTCGAACCGCTCACTGCGCGTCTTGCCATGATAGATCTGTGGGATAAACGTGCCGTCGGCGTTATAGGAATCCGGATTCACGCACGAAAACGTACCAATGCCACCGGCCTTCGCCCACGATCCAGCGGTCAGTCCATTGGAAATGGCGACACCCTTGCCGCCTTCGACCAGCGGCAGAACGTCCGCACCAGAAATATGTTGGGAATTGAGTGCTTTCACGGAGCCTCCGGTCTCGATCAGGGCCTTACCCTTTAAGGCCCACAGTAAACATACACCAATATGTACGGGAATTGAGGTCAGAATAAAACCAAAAGACCCGAAAACAAAGGATGAATAGGGCGGTCACAGATAAGTGATCCGGACCGCCCCATCCTCATACAGGCTGATTGCCCTCGGCTTACGACGTGATTTCTTCGCCGGTTTCCTGGTTGACAACCTTCATGGACAACTTGACCTTGCCGCGGTCATCGATGCCGATCAGCTTGACCTTCACGCTCTGGCCTTCTTCAACCACGTCGGAAACCTTGCCAACGCGCTCAGCAGAGAGCTCGGAAATGTGCACCAGGCCGTCACGTGGGCCCATGAAGTTCACGAATGCACCAAAGTCCATGATCTTGACCACCTTGCCGGTGTAGATCACGCCGACTTCAGGCTCTTGCGTCAAGTTTTTGACCCAATCGATGGCGGCCTGCATGGCGGTTTCATCGACGGCGGCGACTTTTACGGTGCCGTCGTCATCCAGATCAATCTTGGCGCCGGTTGTTTCACAAATTTCGCGAATGACCTTGCCGCCCGCGCCGATAACGTCGCGGATTTTGTCTTTGTTGATCTTGAAGGTTTCGATGCGCGGTGCCGTGGCAGCAACGTGATCGCGGCCATGGTCAATGGTGTGACCCATTTCGCCGAGGATGTGGATGCGACCTTCTTTGGCCTGCTCCAGGGCGGTTTCCATGATCTCAGGCGTGATGGACGTGATCTTGATGTCCATCTGCAAGGACGTGATGCCCTTTTCCGTACCGGCAACCTTAAAGTCCATGTCGCCCAAGTGATCTTCGTCGCCGAGGATATCGGACAAGATGGCAATACCGACGTCTTCCTTGATCAGGCCCATGGCGATACCGGCCACAGGGCGAAGCAGCGGAACGCCTGCATCCATCAATGCCAGCGAGGTCGAGCACACGGTTGCCATCGACGAAGAGCCGTTGGATTCGGTGATTTCAGACACCACGCGGATGGTGTAGGGGAACTCTTCTTTCGACGGCATGACCGGGTGAATGGCGCGCCAGGCTAACTTGCCGTGGCCGACTTCACGACGGCCCGTGGCACCAAAGCGGCCAGCTTCACCAACCGAGTACGGAGGAAAGTTGTAGTGCAGCATGAAGTGCGAACGGTACGAACCCTCCAACGCGTCGATGATCTGCTCGTCAGAACCGGTGCCCAAGGTGGCAACACCGATGGACTGGGTTTCCCCACGAGTGAACAAGGCGGAACCGTGAGAGCGCGGCAAGATACCGACTTCGGTAACGATCGGACGAACCGTCTTGGTGTCGCGGCCATCAATACGGACGCCGGTTTCCAAGATGGAGTGACGCACGATGTTCTTTTCCAAAGACTTAAACGCATCGCCCAAGGTTTTGCTCAATAGATCGGCGTCGAACTCTTCCTTGATGCTCGCAGACGCGGCGTCCTTAACGGCGGCCACGGCAGCTTGACGTTCAAGTTTGTCGGAGATTTTGTAAGCGTCGCGCATACCCGCTTCGGCCAAGGCTTTGACTTTGGTCTTAACGTCGTCGGCACCTTCAACCGGGGCCGGCATGACCATCGGTTCTTTGGCACACGCTTCGGCCATTTCGATGATCGCGTCAATGACCGGCTGGAAGCCAGCGTGACCAAAGGCCACGGCACCCAGCATCACTTCCTCGCTAAGCTCTTCCGCTTCGGATTCAACCATCAACACGCCGTCCTTGGTACCGGCGACGACAACGTCGAGGTCCGAATCAGCCATGTCGTCGATCAGTGGGTTCAGCACATATTCGCCGTTGATGCGGCCAACGCGTACGCCACCGATGGGGCCCATGAAGGGCGCGCCGGAAATACACATGGCAGCCGAGGTGCCGACCATGGCGACCATATCGGGATCGTTTTCCATGTCGTGCTGAACAACGGTGCAGATGACTTGGACTTCGTTTTTGAAGCCCTTGGCAAACAACGGACGGATTGGGCGGTCAATCAGGCGCGAGGTCAACGTTTCCTTTTCGGAAGGACGGCCTTCACGCTTGAAGAAGCCACCGGGGATACGGCCGGCGGCATAAGTTTTTTCAACATAATGAACGGAGAGGGGGAAGAAATCGATGCCTGGGCGTTCTGAGTCCATAGCGACCACGGTGCACAGCACCTTGGTTTCGCCATAGGTTGCCATCACGGCACCAGAGGCTTGGCGAGCAATCTTACCGGTTTCGAGAACCAGCGTGCGGCCGCCCCATTCGATTTCTTTTTTGAATTCTTTAAACATGCGTATTTTCCTTCGAACCTTCAAGACAGTCGTTGTGACGCTTTTGGCCAATCAACAATACTGCCGAACCCGCCCCAGCCATCCGGGGATCGGGGTCTTCATTTTGCCTTTGAGATAAGCGCGTTTTTGCAGGTGCAAATCGTCGCGCCCAAAAAGGCAACCGCCCGGACCCTCATGTGAGGATCCGGGCGGGAACGCCTTAACGGCGCAGACCGAGGCGCTTGATCAGGGCTTGGTAGCGGGTGTCGGACTTCTTTTTTGCGTAGTCCAACAAACGGCGGCGCTTACCGACCATAACCAGCAGACCACGACGGGAGTGGTGGTCTTTTTTGTGAATTTTGAGATGTTCCGTGAGGTTGCCAATGCGTTCGGAAAGAACGGCAACTTGCACTTCGGGGGAACCTGTATCGCCGGCTTGGGTGGCGAATTCTTTGATGAGCTCTTGTTTGCGTTCAGCAGTAATCGACATCGGGATCTCCTCTAAGGTTAGAGATTTAAAACACGGATCGGTCGGATTTCTCCACTTTCGATCCTAGCCAGGGCGACCGGTGTATCCCCGTCCATAGCCATCACCGTCTGTCCCAAAGACACCTGAACGTCAGGGGTCCGATTGAGAACGGTGAGGGCCGAAACGGACATGCCGTGTCGCATATTCCCAGCCTCAACTTCCGACAAGGCCAGCGCCGGGATGTCGTCCAGCGCGGTCATGATCGGAAGCACTACGTCTTCAAGGCGCGCACTATGCCTTATGGGTTCTAAGGAATCCAGCGAAATCGCTAAGGCTTCGGTGAACGGACCGACCCGCGTGCGGCGCAAATCGGCCAGATGCGCCCGGGTGCCGAGGCGAACGGCAATGTCACGGGCTAAGGACCTGATATATGTACCTTTTTCGCACTCAACGTCCAAAATCGCCAGGTCCGGCGCGGGCATTTCAGCCAGGGTCACGGATGAAATTTTAACCGTGCGCGATGGCATTTCCACCTCTTCATGGGCGCGAGCACGCTTATAGGCGCGCTGACCGTCGATTTTGATGGCGGAATACACAGGCGGAACCTGCACCACGTTGCCGGTAAACTCGGATAAAACGGCTTCGATTTGGGCAGCAGTCGGGCGCACGTCGGAGGTCTCGGCGACCTCGCCCTCGGCGTCGTCGGTGGTGGTCGAGGTGCCGAATTTGACCCAGCAGCGGTACGCCTTCGCACCGTCCATGACGAACGACATGGTCTTGGTGGCTTCGCCCAGGGCGATCGGTAAAATTCCGGTGGCGAGCGGGTCTAGCGTGCCGCCGTGGCCCGCCTTTTGGGCGTCCAGCGCCCAACGCACCTTGCCCACAACTTGGGACGAGGTCATGCCTTTTGGTTTGTCGATAATCACCCAGCCGTGAACGGGTTGGCCTTTTTTGCGCCGACCCATGGCTTATTCTTCCTCGTCGCCGTCCTCGTCGCGGACCAAATCCCGTGCGACTTCGGGGCGGTGCAGCAGGCTGTCGATGTGGTCGGCGTTGTCGAACGTGGCGTCGTGGATGAAGCGCAAAGCGGGAGTGTGCTTGAGTTTGACCGCGCGTGCGACTTCGTGGCGGAGAAATTTACTGGCGCGGGTGAGCGCGTCGACCACCACCTTCACCGCCTCTGCGTCGCCACCGCCCAAGGGGGTGACAAAGCACAGGGCGTTTTTCAGGTCGGGGCTGACCGAGACCTCGGTCACGGTGACCGGGGTGCTGCTCAAATCCGGATCGCGCAGGGCACCGCGTTCCAAAACCTGGGCTAAGGCATGGCGCACTTCTTCGCCCACGCGCAACTGGCGCTGGCTGGGACCCTTGGCAGGATGATGTTGGCCGTGACGGGACATGGCTGTGCCTTACCTAAAAGCCGTGCGACGCTTAATCTTCAAGCTGCCGCGCGACCTCGATAACCTCGAAGCATTCAATGACGTCGCCTTCTTTGAGGTCTTCGTAGTTGGCGAAGGACATACCACATTCCATGCCTTCTTTGACCTCTTTGGCGTCATCCTTAAAGCGTTTGAGTTGGCTCAGGTCGCCTTCATGGATGACCACGTCGTCGCGCAGCAAGCGAACTTTTGCGCCGCGCTTAACCATGCCGTCGGTAACCATGCAGCCCGCAATTTTGCCAACCTTGGTAATGTTGAACACTTCGCGGATGGTGGCGTAGCCTAAGAACTCTTCCTTAAGCGTCGGCGCCAGCATGCCGGACAGGGCGTTGCGCATGTCGTCGGTGACGTCATAGATGATTGAATAGTAGCGAATGTCGACGCCGTCGCGCTTGGCCAGATCGCGGGCCTGAGCGTTGGCACGCACGTTAAAGCCGATGATGAAGCCACCCGTGGCACGGGCCAAGATGACATCGGATTCGTTGATACCGCCGACCGCGCCATGAAGCACGCGGGCTTTGACCTCTTCGGTGCTCATATTGTTCAGCGCCGCAGTGATGGCTTCCAACGAACCGTGCACGTCGGCCTTAATGACCACGGGCAGTTCTTGGGCTTCGCCGTCTTTGATGCGTTCGAACATTTGTTCCAAGGTGCCGCGGCCAGAGGCTACGGATGCCATGTCGCGCTTTTTACGCGCACGGTATTCGGTGACTTCGCGGGCGCGGCTCTCGTCGCCGACCACGGCCACTTCATCACCGGCATCCGGGGTGCCGTTAAGGCCCAAAATAACCACCGGCATACCGGGAACGGCTTCGTCCACGTTGTTGCCACGGTCATCGACCAGGGCGCGTACACGGCCCCACACGGAACCGGCAACAAAGATATCACCCTTGCGCAGGGTGCCGCGTTGCACCAGCGCGGTGGCAACCGAGCCACGGCCTTGTTCCACTTTGGCTTCGACAATGACGCCGGACGCCGTTGCCTTCGCATTGGCTTTTAAGTCCAACAGTTCGGCTTGCAGCAAGATGGCTTCTTCCAGCTTGTCCAGGCCCTGGCGGGTCTTGGCCGAAACTTCCACGGTCAGCACGTCGCCGCCCATTTCTTCGACCACGATTTCGTGTTGCAACAATTCGGTCCGCACCTTGGCCGGATCGGCACCGGGCTTGTCGCATTTGTTAATGGCGACAATGATCGGCACTTCGGCGGCCTTGGCGTGGTGAATGGCTTCGATGGTTTGCGGCATGACGCTATCGTCGGCAGCCACCACCAAAATCACGATGTCGGTAACCTTGGCACCACGCGCGCGCATATCGGTAAAGGCGGCGTGACCCGGGGTATCGACGAAGGAAATTTTAGCACCCGATTCCAACGTCACCTGATACGCACCAATGTGCTGGGTGATGCCCCCGGCTTCGCCGCTGGCAACGTCAGTGGTGCGGAGCGCATCCAGCAACGAGGTCTTGCCGTGATCGACGTGGCCCATGACGGTAACCACCGGCGGACGGGATGTCAGGTCTTCGGCGTTGTCGTCTTCGCTGACCAGTCCGGTTTCCACGTCGGATTCGGACACGCGAACCATGTTGTGCCCAAATTCGGTAATCACCAACTCGGCGGTATCAACTTCAATGGTATCGTTGATGGTTGCCATCACGCCCAGTTTCATCATTTCGCGGATCACGTCCACGGCGCGCACGGCCATGCGATTGGCAAGTTCTTGCACGGTGATGGATTCTGGCACGATCACGTCGCGAACGATTTTCTTGCCTGCAGCGCGGGCTTGCTGTTGCTGTTGCTTTTCTTTTTCGCGCTTGCGCTTGACCGATGCTAACGAGCGCTGACGCTCGTCGTTGCCGGTCAGTGCCGACGAAATGGTCAGCTTGCCAGACCGGCGGCGCGGGTCTTCGCGGGTGCGGGTTGGTGCAGGAGCACCTTTTTCGCCGCCCTTGCCCTTTTTGGCTTTCTTAGATTTTTTAGCGTCTTCGCGGGGCGGTTCGGCAGCTTTTCTCGGTGCGTTAGCACGCGGTGCAGGCGCGGGTGCGGCGGGTTCCGGCTCGGGTTCTGGTGCGCGAAGCGCTTCCTCGGCGGCCAGTTTGGCGGCTGCGGCTTCTTCGGCGGCGCGAAGGGCTGCTTTTTCCTCGGCAGCCTTGTCGGCTTCAGCCTTGCGCTTTCCGTCTTCGACGGCGCGGACCTTAGATCCTTCAAGGGCTTTCACGCGGGCCTGACGTTCACTGTCCGTCAGGTTGTCGTCACGGGGTGGGGCAAAAACGGTGGCGGCATCTAAGGCGGCTTCGGGTGCCGTCTTCGCGCCTTCGCTGACCTGCGCCATTTTACCGCTGGCATCCTGGGTGTAGGTGCGCTTTTTCTTAACCTCAACCGTCACCATCTTGGAGCGGCCATGGGAGAAGCTCTGCTTCACCGTACCGGCATCGACAGTTTTATTCAGCTCGAGCTTTCCGGGACGTTTTAAGGTCATCGGCTTTTTCTCGGTGTCTTTTGGTTCGCTCGTATCGCTCATGTCACTCCGCTCTTGAGCCTAGCTCAGTCTTTACCGTTATGCCGTCTAGTGGCCGGGCCGTAACGCCCGCCAATTTGCGCGCGTCACCTAAAATAGATTTAGCCATCTTGCCCGGCGCTACCAGGGCGTGCACCGCGTTGTCGCGGCCGATGGCTTGGCCGAGTTCCTCGGCCGTGAAGTGCGCCACCACCGACACATTGGGGGCTAGGCGCGTAATCTTGTCTCGCCCGTCTTGGGCACCGTCGCACGCTTCCAGCAAGACCCCTTCGGGGTTGGCCTTCAGCGCCGCGCGGACTTTTTCATAACCCTGCGTCAGCAAACCAGCGCGCCGTGCGAGGCCCACCCGGTTTAAACATCCGATACGCAGCTGGCGGGCAATTTCGTCCACCAAATTGTCCGGCACCTGAACCCGGGCGCGCGCCGCCTTTGAGAACAGGTTCTTAGCCGTGGCCGTTTTTAACATATCCAGCCGGGCGCTCAACCATAAACCCCGACCGGGTAACTTACCTTTCGCATCGAACACCACCTGGTCGTCCGGGCCGATCACGAAGCGCAGCATCTCGTGGCTGGGTTTTACCTCGCCAGATGCGATGCATTTACGCTCCGCTGTGTTAGCCATATCCCGGCACTCCAGGCCTTATTCGGCCTCCTCCGCGGGCGCTTCAGCCTCAGCAGTCTCAGCGTCTTCGAACCAGTGCGCGCGTGCCGCCATGATGATCGTATTGGCTTGATCCATGGACAGTTTAGCAAGCGGAACCATTTCGGCCAACTCATCACCGGCCAAATCGGCCAGGTCGTCACGGGTTTTAACACCCTGTTCGCCAAGCGTCACGGCCATTTCGGCAGAAACGCCTTCGACTTCGAGCAGGCTGTCATCAACGCCGAGACCGCGGCGCTTTTCGTTGAGTTCCGACTCGCGGCGTTCCAGATAGGCGCGGGCACGTTCTCGCAGTTCCTGGGCCACGTCTTCGTCAAAACCTTCGATGCTGGCCAATTCCTCAACTGGTACAAACGCAACTTCTTCAATGGAAACGAAGCCTTCGGTCACCATCAGGTGAGCGATAACGTCGTCGACGTCCAGGGCCTCGATGAAGACGGCGGTTGCGGCTTGGAATTCAAGCTGGCGCCGTTCGGATTCATCGGCTTCCGTAAGGATGTCGATGTTCCAGCCCGACAGCTGTGATGCCAGACGTACGTTCTGACCGCGCCGACCGATGGCGAGGCTCAGTTGATCGTCGGGAACCACCACTTCGATGGTATTTTTCTCTTCGTCCAGAACCACCTTCACCACTTCGGCCGGGGCCAAGGCGTTGACGATGAACGTCGCGCGGTCGGTGGAATACTGGATGATGTCGATTTTTTCGCCTTGCAGTTCACCGACAACGGCCTGGACGCGCGAACCGCGCATACCGATGCATGGACCCACCGGATCGATGGAGCTGTCGTTGGATAACACCGCGATCTTCGCGCGGGAGCCGGGGTCGCGGGCTGCGGCCATGATTTCAATGACGCCGTCATAGATTTCCGGCACTTCTTGGGCAAACAGCTTGGACATGAAGTCCGGGTGGGTGCGCGACAAGAAAATCTGCGGGCCGCGGGCTTCTTCGCGCACGTCCAAGATAATGGCGCGCACACGGTCGCCGGTGTTGAAGTGTTCGCGGGGGATGGTTTCGTCGCGGCGCAGGAGTGCTTCGCCCCGACCTAAATCCACGATAACGTTGCCAAACTCGATGCGCTTGACGGTGCCGTTGACGACTTCACCGATGCGATCTTTGTATTCAGCGAACTGACGCTTACGCTCGGCGTCGCGTACTTTTTGCACGATCACCTGCTTGGCGGTCTGGGCTGCGATGCGGCCAAAATCGATGGGCGGCAGCGGATCAACGATGAACTCGCCGATTTGCACGTCGTCCTTTTTGCCTTGGGCGCGGACCAGGTTCATCTGGGTAAACTCGTTTTCCAGATCCTCGTCGGCCACCACTTCGATATAGCGCGCCAGCGTGATTTCGCCGGTGGTGCGGTCGATGTGGGCGCGAATGTCGTGTTCATTGCCGTATTTTGAACGTCCGGCGCGCTGAATAGCCTGCTCCATGGCCTCCAGCACTTCGTCGCGATCAATGCCTTTATCGCGGGCTACCGTGTCGGCAACGCTGAGAAGTTCAGGGCGTACGTGCACGCCGGTGGTTTGAAAAATGTCGCTCATTTGGTCTGCTCCGTGGTGGCCGCCGCGATTAGCTCGTCGGTCAGTAACAGTTTTGCCCGTTGAATGTCATCAAAAGCCAAGGTGAACGTTTCACCCGACTCTTCCTCAATCAGTATCGTCTCGTTCTCACCCAGTCCCATCAGACGACCGGTGTAGCGCTTGCGCCCCTCACCCCGTCCGACGGCCAGTTCGATCTTGGCGTCGAAGCCGGCCCAGGTCTCAAAATCCTTCAAACGTGTCAGCGGCCGGTCGATACCCGGAGAGCTGACCTCCAACGTGAACGCGTCTTTAATCGGGTCTTCCACCTCCAACAAGGCCGCAACGGCGCGGCTGATGGTGGCGCAGTCTTCGACGTCGATGCCGGTCCCGTCGGCGCGTTCCGCCATAATCTGCAAGCGCGGGTGCTTGTTGCCTTGAATAGCCACGCGCACCAATTCGAAACCGATGTCCGTAACGGTCGGCTTAATCATGCCTTCGATGCGTTTCGCTTGATCCATGCCCGCACTTAATCCTTATACCGCTGCCTGAGTTCAGGTAACAAAAAAGGCGGGTCCGGCTGGGGACCCACCTCAAAGTCTGATCCTGTCAGACAACGAGACTTTCAACTTGGCCCGGTTTTACACCGTTGATTTGCAAAGCACAAGTCTAAACGTTGCGGACCCTGCGCCGAAACCGCAGGTATACGCAGGTGTCGCCTTTGGCCAAGGCCTTTTCTTCATAGCGGGTGCGGATCCAGTCGGCGGGTGGATTGCGCCAATCGCGAGGCCCTTCGGCGGTCCATTCGAAATCTGGGTGGCGCATGACGTGGGCCAGAGTCCAGCGGACATAGCCCATGTGATCGGACGCCACGCGCAGTTCGCCGCCGTCTTCAAGCATGCGGGCGAATTCGTCTAGAATTTGGGGCTGGATAAAGCGCCGCTTGTGATGGCGGGATTTGCGCCACGGGTCGGGAAACAGCACAAAGGCCCGTTCCAGCTCGCCGTCTTTGATGTTGGGAAAGATTTTGCGCGCGTCGTCGCCAAAAACACGGACGTTTTCCACGCCCGTGTCATTGACCTGGGCCAGCAGCTTGGCCACGCCGTCAATGAACGGTTCACAGCCGACGATGCCTACGCCGGGATGAGCTTGGGCCTGAGCGGCCAAATGTTCACCGCCGCCAAAGCCGATTTCCAGCCACAAGGCCTGAATACCGGGTGCGAAATGATCACGCACCGCTTTGTTTTCATCGATGGAAATGCGCGGCAAAAGCCCGCTCATAAGACGTTCGCGGCCGGGGCTCAGCTTTTTGCCTTGCCGCCGGCCAAACGATCGTAAGTAACCTGGGTGGGGTTTATCTTGTGCAGACGTCATCAAAAAACGGCTTAGAACGCAGCCTTAATGGCGTCGGCAATGTCGGTCTTTTCCCATGAGAAGCCGCCGTCGCCGTCTGGTTGGCGACCAAAGTGGCCATAAGCCGCGGTGCGCGCATAGATCGGACGGTTGAGCTTCAAATGGGTGCGAATACCTTTGGGCGTCAAGTCGACCAAGTCTTGCAAAACGATGGCCAACTTGTCTTCGTCCACGCTGTCGGCACCATGTGTATCCACATAAACCGATAAAGGCTTGGAAACACCGATGGCATAAGCCAGCTGAATGGTGCATTTGTCAGAGACGCCAGCCGCCACCACGTTTTTCGCCAGGTAGCGCGAAATGTATGCGGCGGAACGGTCAACCTTGGTGGGGTCTTTGCCCGAGAATGCGCCGCCGCCATGGGGGGCTGCGCCGCCGTAGGTGTCGACGATGATCTTGCGACCGGTCAGACCCGCATCACCGTCCGGGCCGCCAATGACGAACTTTCCGGTGGGGTTGATGTAGATTTCGTCTTCGGCAGGCATCCAGCCGTCGGGCAACACATGCTGAATGTGCGGCATCACGATTGCGGCCACGTCGTCGCGCGACAGGCTTTCGCCGTGCTGGGTCGAAACCACCACCGAAGTCGCCCGAACCGGCTTGCCGTTTACGTATTGCAGGGTCACTTGGCTTTTGGAATCGGGCCCTAAGCCAATGTCAGCACCGGAATGGCGCGCATCGGCCATGGAGCGCAAAATTTCATGGGAGAAGAAGATCGGGGCGGGCATGAGCACTTCGGTTTCGCGACAGGCATAGCCAAACATAATACCCTGATCGCCAGCGCCTTCTTCGGTATCAACGCCGGTGCCCGCGTCAACGCCCTGGGCGATGTCTACGGACTGGGCGTGGAGGTGAATTTCGACCGAGGCGTTCTTCCAGTGAAAGCCGTCTTGCTCGTAGCCGATGTCCTTGACGCAATCGCGTGCGACTTCTTCAAGGCGGTCTTTGTCCACGGTTCCGTCGGCGTTCACCAGCGGCGCCGGGCCGCGAACTTCCCCGGCCAATACAATGCGGTTGGTGGTGGTGAGCGTCTCACAGGCGACGCGGGCTTCTGGGTCGGCGGTGAGGAAGGTATCGACAACGGCGTCGGAAATACGGTCACAGACCTTATCCGGGTGGCCTTCGGAAACGGATTCAGATGTAAAAAGATAATCGGTTTTAGACACGGTTTTATTCCCCATTCAAAGTTGATCCAACGGACCCGGGGCGTGCTGACGGGACAAACCCGCAAAACGGCGCCCACTTAGCCTTTTTTAACGTGGTGGCAAGCGGTCCAAATCCATCCACGGTGCGTCTATATAAAAAACGCGGACGCTAAGCACAAGGCTCAGCGTCCGCACTTTTGACAATCTTTGTCGCTTGGGTCAACGGTTTTGTAAAAAATCGTGACTTTTAAACTTCGCCGTCCGCAGCGTTGGCGATGGACTTGGTCAATTCAAACATGCGCTTGCGGACCTTGGGGTCTTCGATACGGTAGTAAGCGCGCACCAATTCAAGGGTTTCGCGGCGCGCCATGGGGTCGCTGACCTGCACGTTTTCTAGAACGGCAGCATTTGACTTCGAGGCGTAATCGCCACGGGTCTTTTGCACTTCGCCGGGCATTTCTTCAAAGAAGTAGCTCACCGATACGTCGAGAACCTGACCCAATTGGTACAGGCGCGAGGCACCGATGCGGTTGGCGCCACGTTCGTACTTTTGGATTTGCTGGAAGGTAAGGGCGACGGCTTCGCCCAGCTTTTCCTGGCTCATACCCAAAAGGGTGCGGCGCTGGCGCAAGCGAGCGCCGACATGGACGTCAACGGGACGGGGTGTGCCGAGCGGCGGGCGCTCCGAGGCTTTGAGGGCGGCGGTGTTTGCGGACATGAATGAAAAATCCTTTGCTAACTTACTTCACGAGACAGTGGGGGAGGTTTATATTTATGGTTGAACACCTATTTTACAAGGTGCGTGAACTTATTACCCCCGTGGCGTGTGCCGGTCAAGGCACTATGCAGACTCCCCTGGCTGCATATGTGCGTATGTACTTAAACGTGTTACACAGTCGACCTTCGGGCCACAATTACCCCCCCCAATGCAACCAGTATAACGAGCGCCAACGGCACCGTATTTCCAAATTGAGCAAACACCGTAAGATTTTGTGATGGAAGCGGTAAGTCCCCATCAATAAAGCTTTTTTCATCCAATTCGAGGCGTTGCATGACGCGTCCATAAGCATCAATTATGCCCGAGATGCCGGTGCCGGCGACGCGCACAACGGGCAGGCCCTCTTCAACCGCGCGCAACCGGGCGCTCACGAAATGTTGATGAGGTCCGGCGGTGCGTCCGTACCATCCGTCGTTGGTTAGATTGAGAATCCACTGTGCACGATTCTGCTGGTCGGTGACTTGGCCGGGGAAAATGATCTCATAGCAGATCAACGGAGACACCGGTGGGAGACCTTTAAGGTCCAGCGTTGTCGGCCCCGGTCCCGCAACAAATGACCCCAAACCCTGGGTGATGCGTTCGAGCGGCAACCAGTCTTGAAGCGGCACGTATTCACCAAACGGCACCAAATGGAATTTATCGTACGTTGCGGTGACTTGGCCCACGTCGTCTATGGCCAGCAGGGAATTGGCGACGTTGAGAGTTGCCCCGTCTGCTAAGGCCCCCGCCACCACGCGCGGGGCACCCAAAAGTGTCAGCCCGCCGGACGGCGTCGACGCGCCCACCAGCCTCAGCCACGGCTTATGGGTGCCGATGAAAAACGGTGCCGAGGTTTCCGCCCAGATAACGTGGGTTGGTTTTGGGTCGCCAGCGATAGGCGGGGCCACGGCCAGTGTCACCTGATTCATCATGTGGCCTTCGCGCAGCTCAGGCCGCCATTTTTGGGCCTGGGGGATGTTGGGCTGTACCAACCGTAGCCGCACATCGGGGACGGTTGTGTCCGTGGCAGCCGCCAAGCGCTGTTGTCCGCCCAGCCACGCTCCAGCTACCACCACAAGCACGCCTGCGTTTAAGATCAGGCCTAAGCGTTTGGTTTCAGGTGGCGTTGCGGTCAGCGCGCCGGGCAAAGTCGCCAGCAGCGCCGCCAGCAAGCTCATGCCGAAAACGCCGACCACCGACGCGCCCTGCATAAAGGTGTCGGAAAACGCCCATACAGAGCCCAGCGGATTCCAGGGAAAACCGGTAAAAAGCCATGCCCGTACCCATTCCAAAAAGACCCACATGGCAGCCAACAGTAAGGCCCGGCCAGCCAGCCCGCTTGGAACGGCGCGCACACACCATGCGGCCACAGCCCCAAATAACCCCAAACCAAAGGCGAAGCCAAATACGGCAAAGGGCACCAGCCAGGCGAACTTGGCCGCATCCACCAACAGCGCAAACGACACCCAGTACAGCCCGGCGGTGAAAAATCCAGCGCCAAACCACCAGCCAACGACAAAGGCGCGCCAGCGGCTGGACGCCCCCGCCACCAGCCACAACAGGCCGCTAAATGCAGGGATCAGGAGGTATATTTGGTACAGCGGCGGCATGGCGAAGACCGCCGCAAAGCCCAATACGAACGCTAAACCGCGCGCCCGCCAAGGCGCGAGTGCGCCGATGCGTGCGTGCAAGGTCTGAAGAACGCGGTGAACGGCCATTAGTCCGTTTCACCCTGTGAGGTGGAGGCCGCGCTTGGACGCAGGCGCAGGCGCTTTACGCGGCGCGGATCAGCGTCCAAAACTTCAAGTTCCAGTCCTGTTGAATGGATCAACAACTCCCCGCGCGTCGGCACGCGCCCGGCGATGGAAAACACCAAACCGCCCAGGGTGTCCACTTCGTCGTGTTCTTCTTCGCTGAACAGCTTGGCGCCAATGGCCGCCTCTAGGTCTTCAAGCGGCGTTCGCGCCCCGGCATCCCAGGTCCCGTCAGCGCGGTGAAGCAAATCGGGCTTTTCGTCTTCATCAAATTCATCTTCGATTTCACCGATGATTTCTTCGACCAGGTCTTCGATGGTGACTAAGCCGTCTACGCCGCCGTGTTCGTCGACGACCAAGGCCATGTGGACGCGCTTGGCACGCATCTCAAGCAACAGTTCCAACACGTGCATGGACGGCGAAACGAACAGCACCGGGCGGGCGATGGCGGCAGCGTCAAAGTCTTGATCTTGACCGCGCCAAGTCAGCACGTCCTTGACGTGAACCATAGCAAAGGCGTCGTCCAAGGATTCGGTGTATAGCGGCATGCGCGAGTGGCCTTCGTCACTGATCAGCTGCACCAGCGCGTCCATCGTAATGTCGGCCTTGGTCGCGACAATGTCGGCGCGTGGCACCATGACGTCGGCGATGGTCTGATCTTGAAGGTCTAGGATATTGCCAAGCAGTTGGCGTTCGTTGACGCCCAGCGAGGCTTCGCCCTCTTCGGGTTCGTCGATGAGGTCTTCCAGGGCGTCGCGCGCGGATTCACCCCTACGTGCGCGCAGCCAGTCCCCCAACATTTTCACGAATGATTTTTCCCGCCGCGCGGCCAGGCTTAAATCTGGGGGCGTGGGCTCCGTAGACGATGACTCGTCGTTCATCTGCGCTTATCAATCCTTTTCATGCCCGGTCGGGGTACGGGCTGCTTATGCCCAATCCGTCCAGGACTTTAATTTCCAGAGGTTCCATTTCGTCCGCATCGGCTTGGGCCTCGTGATCAAAACCCAACAAGTGAAGCATACCATGAACCAGCAAATGGCAAAGGTGATCCGCGAGACTTTTTTGCAAATCGAGTGCTTCTCTGTCCAGCGTCTCAAAGGCCAGGGAAATATCGCCCAAAAGCAATGGCTGACCGGGATGCGGTTCGTCTTCACCCGCGGGAAAAGACAACACGTTGGTCGGTTTGTCCTGCCCGCGCCACTGTAAATTGAGGATCTGTTGGTGCGCATCGTCGGTGAGCAGCACGCTGACCTCAACCTCGCTTGGCAAATCGTCAACCGTCTGCAGGGCGGCGTCTAAGGCGCGCTCAATGAAAGCGGGCAAATCGGGTGTGGCGGCTTGCCAGGCCCCGGCCTCGATATTCACATCAACGGTTAAGCTGGTTCTAGTCATCGCTTTTCGCCGTGCGCTCATAGGGGGCGGAGGCTTTGCGGCGCGCCTCGGCCTCGTCATAGGCCTCGACGATGCGCGATACAATTTTGTGACGGATCACATCCTCGGCCCCAAATTCCATGAACTGGACGCCCTTAACCCCGTCCAAGATATCGCGGGCATCGCGCAGGCCCGAGCGGATACCCCGCGGCAGATCGACCTGGCTGAGATCACCGGTCACCACCATGCGGGAATTTTCACCCAAGCGGGTGAGGAACATCTTCATCTGCACCGCGGTGGTGTTTTGCGCTTCGTCCAAAATAACAAAGGCATTGGACAAGGTGCGCCCGCGCATGAATGCCAGCGGGGCCACTTCAATGTCGCCCGCCTCCATACGCTTGACGACCTCTTCGCCGGGCATCATATCGTGCAGGGCGTCGTACAGGGGGCGCAGGTAGGGATCGACCTTTTCTTTCATGTCGCCGGGCAAAAACCCCAACTGCTCGCCCGCTTCCACCGCCGGGCGGGACAAAATAATGCGGTCCACATCGCCGTTCAAAAGACGCTCGACCGCCTTGGCCACAGCCAAATACGTTTTACCGGTTCCCGCCGGACCAAAACCGAACACCAGTTCGCTTTGGTCGATGGCTTTGAGGTAGGCCGCTTGATTGGGCGTACGTGGCGAGATAACGCGCTTTTTGGTGCGCACCGCCATGTTGACGTCGGCAATGCTGCCGCCTGGGCGCTCCACCATGCGCAGGGCTGCGGCAACCTCTTCGGCACCAACGTCGCCGCCTTTGGTCAGGCGATCATACAGGCCCACCAGCACGCGCTCGGCCATGTCCACGCTGTCGGCGTCGCCCGAAACGGTTAAGTCCGCGCCGCGTTCGGTGATGTCCACGTTTAGGGCTTTTTCCACTTGGGCAAGATGAAAGCCTTGCGCCCCGAACAGGGTTTGCGCCAGCGTGTTGTCGGCGAACGTTAAGTTGGCGGTGTGCGTTTTACCCTTGCTCATGCGCAGGCCCTTTGGCTGTCGTCGACCAATTCACCCATCAGGCTGTTGGGGCCGGCCTGGGTGATGGTGACGTTTTGAATGGTGTGTAAAAGGTCTGCGCTGGCGGCCACCACCACCGGCTGCATGTAGGGACTGCGCCCAATCAGCTGGCCGGGGAGTTTGCCGCTGCGGTCAAACAGCACAGGGAACACTTGGCCCACCGCTCGCATGTTGAAGTCCAGGGACTGAGTATCCAAAAGGGCTTGTAAACGGGCCAAGCGTTCGGCCTTCACCGCTTCGGGGATTTGCTCATCCATCAGGGCGGCTGGCGTGCCGGGGCGGGCCGAGTACTTGAACGAATAGGCCTGGATGAAGGTGACGTCTTCGACCAGCTTCAATGTCGCCTCAAAGTCTGCGTCGGTTTCACCGGGAAAGCCGACGATGAAATCGCTGCTCAGGGCAATGTCGGGGCGCGCGGCGCGTAATTTTTTCACCACATTTTTGAACTCTTCGCCCGTGTGCTGACGGTTCATGGCGTTTAGCACGGTGTCCGATCCGGACTGGATGGGCAGGTGCAGGTACGGCATTAACTTAAGCGTATCGGCATGGGCGGCGATCAAGTCATCGTCCATTTCGGCCGGGTACGAGGTGGTGTAGCGTATGCGCTCCAGCCCCTCGATTTCAGCCACTTCGCGGATCAGGCGGGCTAAATTCCAGCCAGATCCGTCGGCGGCTTCACCGTGATAGGCATTGACGTTTTGCCCCAACAGCGTGATTTCTTTGGCCCCGGCGGCGACCAAGGTGTGCGCCTCGGCCACAACGCCCTCGGGTGGCCGGGAGTATTCGGCACCGCGCGTATACGGCACGACGCAATAGGTGCAAAATTTGTCGCAGCCTTCTTGTACCGCTAAAAAGGCCGCGGCCCCTTTGACGGTGCGCGCGGGCGGCAGGCTGTCAAATTTGCTGTCTTCGGGGAAGTCTATGTCCAGCACGTGGCCGTGTTCGCGCGCGGCCCGGGCGACCATCTCGGGCAGGCGGTGATAGGTCTGCGGCCCGAACACTAAATCGACGAACGGTGCGCGACGGGTTACTTCTTCGCCCTGGGCTTGGGCCACACAGCCGGTAACACCCAAAATCATACGTTCGCCCTCGGCTGCTTTCTCGGCCTTTTTACCGCGCAGGCGACCGAGTTCGGAAAAGACCTTTTCGGCCGCCCGTTCGCGGATGTGGCAGGTGTTGAGGATAACCATGTCGGCGTCGTCTGCCGTGTCCGACAATTTGAATCCGATGGGGGCCAAGACCTCGGCGATGCGCTCGGAATCGTAGACGTTCATCTGACAGCCATAGGTCTTTATATGCAGCTTTTTCGCCACGCGGCAGGTTCCTTAAAGTGTAGTGTGTAAGTGTGTATACGCGAGCTTATTCGCCGTCTTCGTCGGTGTGCAAGGCGACGCCGTAAAGTTCTAACTTGTGCCCGACCAAGCGGAAGCCGAGCTCTGCGGCGATCTTATCTTGCAATGCCTCGATGGCGGCGTTGGTGAATTCGATGACGTGCCCGGTCTTGATGTCGATCAAGTGGTCATGGTGGTCGTCAGACGCTTCTTCATAGCGCGCCCGGCCATCGCCAAAATCGCGGCGTTCAAGAATGCCCGCTTCTTCGAACAAGCGCACCGTGCGGTACACGGTGGCGATCGAGATGTTGGCGTCTTCCGCCAAGGCGCGGCTGTGCAGGTCTTCCACGTCGGGATGGTCGCGGGCATCGCTCAGCACGCGCGCAATTGTGCGGCGCTGGTCGGTCATTTTCATGCCTCGGTCCTGGCACAGTTGCTCAATGCGTGACGTCTTGTTTCCGGCCATAGCTTTGTCCACGTTTCCCATCGTTCAGTCTGGTGCTATTTCAGCAGCTATTTCGGAATCACACAAGCGGCCCCCAATGGTGCGGGCGCCGCTTGCGGTTCTAAGTCGGTCGCGCCGAGAAAGCGGTATTATTTCTTTTTACGCACACCCGTACGCGGCTTGGTACCCAGGCCGATTTTTTTGGCGAGGGCGCTTCTGTGCTTGGCGTAGTTAGGGGCGACCATTGGATAGTCGGCAGGCAGTCCCCAGCGTTCGCGATACTGGTCCGGCGTCATGTCGTAGGCAGTTTTCAGATGGCGCTTGAGCATCTTCAATTGCTTGCCGTCTTCCAGGCAAATGATAAAGTCGGGCGTCACCGATTTTTTGACCGTTACGGCTGGCTTTGGACGTTCCGTCAAAACGGCCTGAGAACCAAGACCGGCCAGGGACCTGTAGATGTCTGAAATGACGGCAGGTAAGTCGGCGGCAGCAACGCTGTTGTTACTCACGTAAGAGGCCACGATTTCGGTGGTCAATTCCAATATCTCGACGTTTTCTATTTTATCAGTCATGATTTTCTCAATAAATCCCTGTTTACGATAACGAATGATGACAGAACGCTTTGTTATTTTTTGATTATGGAACTTATATAAATGGGGAATGTTGACTCATGCAAGTACAAAGACTCAAATAAAATGACAGAACCAAATCACAACAACGCGTTTGATTACTATTTGGACATTACCACGGATGTTTGTCCCATGACCTTCGTGCGCACCAAGTTGTTGATCGAACGCATGAAGCCGGGGCAAACGGCTGAAGTTCGTCTACAAGGCGGCGAACCCCGGATCAATGTGCCGCGCAGCGTGCGCGAGATCGGTCATGAGGTCGTGAGCCTGGAGGCCGAAGATCCGTCGGGACCAGAAGACAGCGTTCACCGCTTGGTGATCAAGAAAAACTGAATTTCATCACCAGGGCAGCTACCCGCGTGTCATCGCGACGCCCGTAATAGCGTTCACGCCGTCCGACTTGGGCAAAGCCCAACGCCGCATAAAGCGCTTGAGCCTGGGTATTGTCTTCGGCCACTTCCAAAAACACCTCCTGCGCGCCGGCTTTTTGTACGTGCGCCATTGCGCCGTGCATCAAGGTTCGCGCCACGCCGGTGCGCCGGGCGGGCGGACGGGTGGCAATGGTCAGAACTTCGGCCTCACCGCCGCCAACGCGCATCAGCACAAACCCCAAAGGCTCGCCGTTATCATCAATGGCGATCAGGGCGAATGCACCGGGGGATGCCAGGGCGCTCGCTAGGGCCGCTTGGCTCCATGGTTCAGCGAAGCCTTCGCCATGGATGTGCGCCAGGACTTGGGCGTGGGCCGTGCTGGCTTCAACAAGCTTCATGCCCGCGCTCATGCCCGTGACCGCCCTGCGTTTTTTGGCAGTTTGGCGTCGGGCGGGCGCAGGTAGAGGGGCTGGGGGCTGGCGGCATCGCCTAAGCGTATGGCGGCTAAACGGGCGATCAGGGCTGCATCCGGCAGGTGTGGAGCGGCGCTTAAAACAGTCTCGACGTTTGTGTCGGCTAACATCTCCACCGCACGTGCGCTGGCATCGCCGACCAAAACCAAGGTGCCTAAATCTTGCGCGAAGTCCACCAGCGCCGCCCCGCCTAAGGCCTGGGGTTCGCTGAGCGGCTGCACAGTGGCGTCAAAAAGTTGCACATATATATCGGCGCGCTTGCTTTCCACGCAGGCTAAAATGGAACGATTTTTGCGTTCATCCTCCGGCACGGCCAGGGCCAAGACTTCCAACGTGGTGACGCCGACGCAGGGGATGTCCAAGGACAAGGCTAAGCCACGCGCGCTCGCCAAGGCGATGCGCAGGCCCGTGAACGCACCGGGGCCACGGGTCACTCCGATGGCGTCTAGATCGTCGGGCAGAACATGGGCGGCCCGTAATACCTCTTGGATCATGGGCATGAGAATTTCGGCTTGGCCACGGGCCATCTCTTGGCTTTGTGCGCTCAGCACCACGCCGCCTTGCCACACGCACACGGAACACCCGGTGGTGGCACAATCCAGACTTAAAATGGTTGCGGGCTTGTCGGTCACGCGTTCACCTTTTCATTACGTCCACGTTATATACTCCGCACAAAGGAAGGACGCCATATGTCGCTGGTAGAAATCACCGAGAGCACCCATTTTGTTGAGTTGGACCTAAAGTACGCCACGCCCGACAACTTTACCAAAGTGCCGGTTTATGGCCGCGCCGCATGCTATTTGCATCCGGAGGCCGAAAAGCTGTTGTGCCTCGCGCGTGATCTGGCGAAGGTCCAGGGCTGGCGGCTGCGGATCTTTGATGCGTTCCGACCGTCGGAATCCCAATGGAAGCTGTGGAACCATACGCCGGACCCGGAATTTTTGGCCGACCCCCGGCGCGGATCACCCCATTCACGCGGCGTCGCGGTGGACCTGACCTTGATCGACGGCGCCAGCGGCGAAGCGTTGGACATGGGTACCGGGTTTGATGCCTTTACGCCGCTGAGCCACCACGCGAATTCAGACATTTCCCCCGAGGCGCAGAAAAACCGTCTGTTGCTCTTGGGCCTGATGACGACGGCGGGCTGGGATTTTTACCGCAATGAGTGGTGGCACTATCAGATGTTCGACGCCCGCGACTTCCAGGTGCTGGGCGACGGGGACCTGACCGAGGTTATGACCGCGCCGTAAGGGTATCAGGCCACCGAACAAAATTTGTCGAAGGCCGGGCGCGGGCTGCGCTCGAACAGGTCTTGATTATTGCCATAGCCCAAGTTGCACAAGAAATTGGCTTTGACATTGGTGCCGGGAAAAAATTCAGCGGTCACGGCGTCTTGATCAAAACCCGACATGGG
>Ga0316204_10001268_pt1 | contig 72340 bp, 70 predicted proteins | sample 6monrhotite_MG_2_FD_205661 | JGI IMG/M metagenome (GOLD analysis project Ga0316204, IMG submission 205661) | Microbial mat bacterial communities from mineral coupon in-situ incubated in ocean water Damariscotta River, Maine, United States -... | ecosystem: Environmental > Aquatic > Marine >...
AGCTCAGCGAGAACAGGAGCAGGAAGATCTAGACATTGATAAATTGCGAATGGCCCTGGAAGACAAACCATCGATAGACGAAATAATCGGTTTAATTATTAAGGTGACAAAAAAGACCAAAAAAGAATTAATTGCACTGTCTAAAGGAAAGCGAAGTAACTTCCCAGAACGTGCGTTTGCGATTTATGCTTGTCACCGATACAGCCGCGCAGATCACAATGAAATAGCGACGTATTTTGGTTTAGCTCATCGAGGGAGCGTTTCACACCCATTAAACCGAATAAAAAAAGAAATCGACAAAGGGCTGTGGTGTGATGAGCTGGATAGCATCGAGAAACAGCTATATATTGTAAAATGAGCCTGACCCGTATGCCTCGTATGCCTGACCCGTATGCCGTATGCCGCGTATGCCATTACGCGGAAATTGTCGGTCGGATGTCGTAGCGGAAATGCGGGCCTTCGGCCAACACCAACCAAAGCAATATCTGGTTATCACTCTATCGACACTCCAGAAGATAGGGCTGTAGCCCAGCAATAGAGGAGTCTCGCTAAGTCGTCACTACCTCAGTTATGTAGTGACGACTTATAAAAACAGTGGCTAAAAGGAAGCCAAATCAACTGGTTACAAAATAGTTAATATGTTAAAGTTTAAAAGCATTGCACTTGGTGCTATAGTTAATGGAAGCTATTTAGATGAGAATATTTAAAACTCAGTGGTTTACCAAGTGGGCAAAAAAAGAAAAATTACCGGATAGCTCATTAGTCGCCGCTGTAGAAGAAATGGAACAAGGGCTTGTTGATGCGGACTTAGGTGGTCACGTTATGAAAAAGCGAGTGGCCTTACCGGGAAGAGGTAAAAGTGGTGGAGCACGCACTATTATTGCTTATCAGGTTGAAGACAAAGCCTTTTTTATTTACGGCTTCGCCAAAAATAAGCGTGATAATGTCAGTGCTAAAGAGCTTCAAGCTTTGCAGGTATTAGCAGCAGATCTGCTGGAATACACAGCGCCGATGCTAGAAAGTGCAATGAAAGAGAATGAGTTAACAGAGGTAGAGAACGATGGATAAATCAATCCTAGAGGTCGTGCATGAATCTGCACAGGGGCTACATAAAGCGGGTGTTATGAACATCACCACACTGAGAGAAATTGAGTCTCTCTGTTTGCCGCCAGTGAAAACATACACGGCAAGGCAAATAAAACGAATCAGGTTGAAGTACAAAGTCAGCCAACCGGTATTCGCTGAATACCTAAACATTAGCCCATCAACGGTACAAAAATGGGAAAGTGGTCAAAAGCATCCGAACGGGCCATCGCTAAAATTGCTGAATTTAGTTGAAAAGAAAGGGCTGGAAATCATGGCATAAGCCAACAAAGACAGCTTCTAAAAGGCCAGAGTCGCTAACGCTACTCTGGTTTTTTATTGCCTGTTGAAATGCCACAAAATTAACAGGCGATTGCTCCTGCATCGCCTGAATACATTACATCCTTGTAAATAAAAGTCACATATAGGTCAACAAAAGCTGTCCTGTAATGCGTACATTATAAAGCGGGTGGTGTCTTATGGCTCGGTTTAATCGATTAATGGAGTTAGGTGAGTGTAAGAGTTTTTCTCTTCAGGCACTTTATCGTCTATTGATTGGGTATAAGCGACAAACCGGTTTGTTTTTCTAATTGATGCTTAAAGACCTCACTACTAAGCACCTGAGTACTATTTACAGCGCCTCTAATCACCAGTTCTTGGCATTTTTACTAATAGCGTTAACCAGCCACCAGATCCACCCAGTGAAGAATCAGATGATTCGGCTGGTGGCGGTGGAAGTATCTATTGGCTAATTATTTGGCTTATGGTACTCAGTGGAATGGATAGCTCTAAATCTACCCGAAGAAAGCAATATTAATCAGAATTTGAAGACTAAATATCATCGAATGTCCGAATATTGATAGTTTATGTCTGAATATTGATAGCGCACTTTCTACCTAGTTAGGTAGCATAAGCTTGCGCATTTGACGCTGGCTATCTACTTACAACAAAAAAATGTAAAAGTAAGATTAAATCTTACACTCTACCTCAGTATTAAAAGGACTTTAGGGAATGAACAAATTAAAAACGATTGCTATTGCAATACTTATCACAGTAACTGCGGGGTGCGCATCGAGTTACAAAATTCCACTAACTCAAGAGTTTAAAGACACCAGGCAGCCGGTTAATTTCGCCAGCATAGTACCGCAAAAAGAAATTGAAGCGCGAATACGTGTATCCAACGGTGGAGTTGCTGCCGGAGCACAGTTCGGACTAGTCGGAATGATGATTGGTTCCGCCATCGATGACGTAGCTGACAAGAAAAGCGCGAACAGCAAAGTCGCTCAAGTTGCACCACTTAGAGAGGCAATGATTGATTTTGATTTCAACTCACGTATACACAAAGCGAATATTTCCTCGGCTAAAGCCTTCGAATGGTTAAACATAGACAAAACTTCCTTGAAGAATGATTCTAAGGCGATGGAATTTGAAGAAGACCAATACCTTCTTAGATTTAACACTCAGTATCAACTTTCCATAGACTTTGATTCGGTGGAAGTAACTACCTTAGTCACCTTAAATAAGATAGAAAAGAAAGATAACAGTAATAGAAAGCTAAAGGCAAAGAAAAATCATAACGAAACGACACTATTTAGAAATCGGTATACCTATCTCTCGCCTAGTATTCCTCTTAAAACTAAGTCCCAGGCAGAAAGAACTGAAGCAGTGAGTAAAATAGAGAAGTGGTATGAAAAGGAAGTCGGGAGATTGGATGAGCTATATACCAAACAGCGCGAACCTAAATTAAAGTCATTAAAATGGAAGAAGAAGGAAAAATTGAAGGCTGCTAATGCGCCTTATACGACAGCTGAGAGAAACATTGCCATGGCTGAAGAATGGGCTAAAAATGATGCGGTGCTTGTAAAGCGTTACATTACTGATGCCTTGATTGATATCGATAAGATGATCAAATTGGATGTCGGTGACACATTGGAGCCAAAAGACTACAAGAAAGATGAATCAATAGAAATTCACACAAAAGGATTTCAGTTGGTTGATAAAAATGAAGATCGAGTAATGATACGTAGCGTGTCCCGCTATATAGGTATTCTTTGTTCAATTAAGAAAGATATGAATGCTAAAAGATGCGTTATTCCTCATCAATAACCTTGCTATTAGATTTTTTGTAGGCTGCAGTGCTACAAAGGTCATCGAACTTAGAGCTCGAATACAAGAGTGACCCAAATAATTCGAGCTCCAAAGTTCCCAATTGCGAGAAGCTATTCTATTTTATCGACCAACGGGCCAACAAAACCTTTGGACAGATGAGTGGTCAAGCGGTATTGGCCCAAGACGATATATTCTCCTAGATATCGCAAGCTGCGGCAGTGGAACTTGGAGCTGAAGTACAGATTCAAGTATTACCTGAGAATTTACCCAAAACTAACCTAAGGATTATTGAGCTAAAGAAAGCTTATGTGACGAATCAGACTGCTAATATGGCGGCAGCAAGCATACTAAAACTTAAAAACAACTCTATCGATTATAAAAAAGTTTTAGGGGAGTTGTAACACACTCCAATTGGAGTAGCGGAATAGCTGAAACAACAAAGGTACTTAATTCGGCGCTTAGGCTTGGCTTGCAAAGTATGAGAACCGAAATTTCACCGATCTGTCACACTCACGTTTTAGTCTCCAGTATTAAGTGATCAAATTTTAAAGAATCACGCTGTTTAATCTAATCCTGAAACCTAAAAGTTGACTGGATTTTTAAACACTATTCGAAATGAGAATTCGTATCGCGAACATAGATTTTGTCTAATTCATCTCTTATTCTTCTGAAATAGGTTGAAGCAGAACAACCGAACTCAGCCTTAAAGTTTAACGAAAAATAGCTAAGAGACGAAAAGCCAACCTCCATCGCCACATCGGAAATTCTATATCCCAAAAACAATAACATTTGTGCTTTCTCGATTCGGTAGCGTCTGAGGTATTGAGTAGGCGATACTTTATAGTAGCGTTGTGTATTTCTAGAAAGTTGGCGTTCTGACATACTAAGTGCAGCGGCAATGTCAGAGACTTTTAGTGATTGATCTTTATAGTTGCTGTTGATGATCCGCTTAAAGCGTAAACGAAACTGGTTTTCCTTATGATAAATTTGAAAAGGTTCAATTCCTTTTTGATTGCTATACATAATAAAACTCCTTTGCGTACTCTGATTAGGTTATCACTAAACGAGATGAAAAAAAACATCTTGAGTTATTATCTTGGTTAATTTTCTGTATGAGCTAAATTCAAGAAGAAAATGACAATGCTTGCTGATTCAACTAAGAGAATGTTTTGGTCTTTCACAGTCCCTAAAAATTCTTTTAGAGTAGATAATTCTCGTTTTTTTGTTTTGCTATTAATAATACGAACGAATCTAAAAAATGTTCACAATAAAAATACCAATATTCTTTGAAGTGAATCAAAAAACATATAAAAACCTTTTCACATAGTTGCATAAAAAAGTTTATGCAATGCCACTTTTATTGAATTTGATCAATATTTTAAAAATAAAACCATTCTATCTTGTTGTATTTGTTGGGTTTTTATAGTCATGTCCGAATTGTGATAGTTTTTGTCCGAATTTTGCTACTAGTTAAACTCTTTTGTTCTGTAGGATTGGTTTCGAATTATTGCAAATTAGTTTACGGAAAATTTATTACAAGGGAGCATGGCAAGACTAAGTTAAATCAACTGAAATTTTCTAATGAAGTAACAATTTCTATTAAAAAAATAGAGTCGTTAGAACAGCTTGTATAAACGAAAAAATCTTGAACACTCATTGTTTGAATGAGCGTATTTTCTCGGCCTAAAGAAAATGAATAAGCATGGTTTTAACTAGGTATAAAAAACTCAATGAACTTAACAAGAGAAACCGAGTGGAGCTGCTTGTTTCCGGTTTCGGTTTGCAAAAAGTTGTTGAAGTGGATGATGTGGTTAACAGGATATTGACCTTGCCGACGGAGCATTTTGATAAAATTAAGGTCATTAAATATGACCCGAAAAGGCAAGTATCTTTTCTAATACGTCACCAAAGAGTGGGAAGGCAGCTTGGTGAGTATTTGGGCAGTTTCAATAGTATTGTTGTGTACGATTTTAAAAGTCGCGAAGAATGTTTTCATGTATTGATGCATGAGATTGGTCACCATGTGTACTTTAGAGTTTTATCATCGCAACAAAAAAAATTTTGGGTAACGGAGCTGTATCGCGCCGAGCCTGGAGTAACAGAATTGGGTAAAAAGAATGCTTGCGAAGACTTTGCAGAGGCTTATGCACTGTTCTTAAATAACCCTGAAAGTATTAGAGATAAACCCCTAAAGAATGGCTTTATTGCGAAGCTATTTAAATTTTAGATTTACGGACAGCAAACTCAACAAGGAAAAAAGGGTCGATGATTGTGAAGGACGAAAATGAGTTAAAGCTACTCAGGTTGCAAGGTTTCTATACCAAGGATAAGACTAATCTGACACTCTTCCAAGATCTCTTTGAGTTGACAATGAGCTTAGGTCGTTTTTCTGAAGCTAAGGATTTATTGGTAAACCTGGAAGCAAAGCTGTGTGAAGAACCAATTATTAAATTCGATTGGTCGAAATTCCATATTGCCCAGGCTGAGTACGAAATCGCTCTAGAAATATTAGAAACGCTATTGACCGATGGCACAGTAAATACTGGTGTTATCTACAATATTTTGTGGTGCAAACTAAACCTAAAGCGTTTTCAGGAAGTCATTGAAGAAATGGATAAACATTCGAACTTTGTTGACGAGTATCCTGCATTTCAGCTGCTTAAGATAAGAGCGATGCATAATCTGGGTAGAATTGAAGAAGCGTTGTTCTTGGTGCAGCACTACTTGGAGTTCAATAAAGATGACCAAGATGCACTTGGGCTAAAAGCTATTCTCTCGCTAGATTTAGGTCGTTACGACGAAGCAAGTGTTGCAGCTGACATGGCACTAATTCTTAACCCATTTAATCATGAAGCACTGACAGTGTTGTCTTCAGTCGCTTTAGTAGAGCAAAACCCTGATAAAGCATTGGTACATCTTTCTAAAAGCGAAAATATAACGACTCGCTCCGGTAGGATGATGCTCAATTTGGGGCAAGCGCAAATGCTAAATATGGATTTTTTAGAAGCTGAAGAATCGTTAAAGAAAGCGAGCGAGTTGATGCCGGATCATATCGGTACTTGGCATGCCTTAGCTTGGGTGGAGTTGGTACAAAACAAAGTTGATTTTGCGGAGCAAAGTCTGCAGAAAGCGATGGATCTGGATAGAAATTTTTCCGAAACTCATGGTGGATTGGCTGTTATTGCAGTGCGAAAGGGAAACATCGACTTAGCTAGAAAATTGACTAAGACCGCTTTGAGACTTGACCCGAACTGCGTTTCCGGAAGGTATGCAGAGAGCCTGCTTTTGGAAGCATCTGGTGAAGTGCAATTGGCCAAGGAGAAGGTCACTAACTTAATCGAATCCACTAAGTCCGGTGATGGAAGACCTCTCACAGAGTTGATTAACCAGGCTAACCAGCGTTTTTCTAGCAAGCCTAATAACGGACAGATTCACTAGGAGGGCAAAGCAATGGATTTGGATTACGCATTATTTCTAATGGGACAGATGTTATCAACTGTTCTTAAGGTGACTGGCCCGATCTTCGCAGTCGCGCTCATCGTTGGCTTATTGGTCAGTATCTTTCAAGTTGTCACTCAAATACAAGAAATGACACTTACTTTTGTACCTAAGATATTAGCGGTAGTCGCTGTGCTTGCATTGTTAGGGCATTGGATGTTAACGGCGGTCGTTCGTTTCACTGAAACTATGTTTATTAATGCAGGTACTTTAGGTTGAGCCTGTTTATAGAAACTTCATCTTTATATTTGGCGAGAATTTCTCCGCTATTTCTTGCTCCTAGTCTTTTGCCAATCGCAAAGCTACCGAGTACGGTAAAGATCATTTTGTCTGTCTCTATTGCTATGCTGTTAGCCTACACCATAGGCGCCGAAAGCTATGTGTTTTCGGTGTCCCATTTAGACTACGGTATTAAGCTAATGCAAGAATTTATTATAGGGATCGGTCTTGTTTTCGGAATACAGGTAACACTTGCGGCAGTACTATTCGCCGGTAAAACCATTGACTTGCAATTAGGATTTGGAGTTGCATCAGTGCTTGACCCAATGACTCAAAGTCATGAAGCGCTCATCGGCTCTCTTTTAAATAGCTTGTTTACCGTGGCGTTCTTTACCTTGGATTTACATCACTTATTGGTACTCGGGATTGCAAATACGTTTCAGAGTTTTCCGATCGGTTCTGGATTAGCTTTACCCAATCTCACTCATTTATTGAGCTTTTTCTCGGGACAGTTTGTACTTGGAATGATGGTCGTCATGCCAGTACTACTTGGTTTGTTTTTACTTGACTTAGTAATTGCATTTACTAGTCGGACTATGCCTCAAGTGAACGTTTACTTTGTGAGTTTACCGCTCAAAATATTTATGGGGCTACTGGTATTAAGTATTTCGCTAAAATATGCATCAGGTTTTATTGAACGGATTCTTTCCAATTCAATTTTAGGTTGGTTTAGTGGGTTTGAGGTGTATCTATGAGCGCCGAAAACAACGAGCAAGATAAATCAGAAGAGGCTAGCCCTTACAAGCTTGAGCAGGCAAGAAAGAAAGGGCAAGTTGCCAAAAGTATGGAAATTAACTCGCTAGTGACATTAACCATATTCACATTATTAATGCTGGGACTCTTCGGCTGGATTAGTCAAAGTATTAGTGAGCATTTTAAAAGGTTGTTATCGAGCTCCGGTAGTTTGTTAGTTGATACTAATACAAGTTTATCAGTATTCATGGATTCCGTTGTTTTGATCTTTACTGTCTTCAGCCCAATCATTATCGCGCTGGTTTTGGGGAGCGTAATTGTTTCTATGATACAAACTAAGCCAATTTTTACAACGGAACCGCTAAAACCAAAATTCGACAAGCTTAATCCAGTTTCTGGCGCCAAAAAAATATTTTCAATTAAGAGCCTATTTGAGTTAGTCAAAACGCTTTTAAAACTGGCAGCTATCGGAAGCTTTATTTTTTATGGACTAAAGACGCTGATACTCGAATTGGTCAGTTCCAAATACCTTGCTCAACAGCAGGTGGCAAGTTTCTGGATGGAGAAAGTATTTTGGTCGTCACTAATTCTGATTTTAATTCTGGTGCCATTCGCATTAATTGACTTTATTTTTACTAAGCGACAGTTCTCCAAAAAAATGAGGATGAGTAAAAGAGAAGTAAAAGAGGAGGTCAAAAAGAGAGATGGTGATCCCGATGTGCGAGCTAAGAGAAAAAAAATACAGAATGAATTGCTTAAAAAGACGGCATCTATTTCAGATGTTAAAAATTCCGATGTAATCATTACTAATCCAACTCACTACTCAGTAGCACTTAAATACTCTCCTGGTCAGATGATTGCACCGATCGTCATTGCGAAAGGTAGAGATATTCTTGCTGACAAGATCAAACGAAAAGGATTGGAATATAACGTACCAATTTTTAGGCAACCCAAGTTAACTCGAAAAATATACAAAGAAACCGATATATCGCAACCGATACAAGAGTCAAATTATACGGAAATAGCACCGATATTTAGATGGGTTTTTAGAACTAAAGGTAAGACGTTTTAATAATATGAAAGCGATAATACAACAATTTAAGGAAGGCAAACAAGACCTCTTCTTGGTACTCGGAGTAGTCGGCATATTAATGGCACTGTTCACGCCTGTTCCTGCAGGTATGCTCGACTTTCTAATTATCCTAAACTTTAGTTTTGCGTTGGTAATACTGCTGCTTACTTTTTACACGGATAAACCACTAAGTTTCTCAACGTTTCCTTCGATGCTACTGATCGTCACACTGTTTCGGTTGGCGCTAAATATTTCAGCAACTCGTTTAATTTTGGAAGGGGCATCTGCCGGTGAAGTAATTGGTGCGGTTGGTGAGTTTGCAGTTGGAGGTAATTATGTAATTGGACTCGTCATTTTCTTAATATTAATAGTGGTTCAGTATGTTGTTGTGACTAATGGCGCCCAAAGAGTCGCTGAAGTTGCTGCTCGATTCACTTTGGATAGCATGCCCGGTAAGCAGATGAGTATAGACGCTGACCTGAATATGGGGTTGATCGATGAAATAGAAGCCAAAGAACGTCGAGGGGAGATTGAAAAGGAAGCCAATTTTTACGGCGCAATGGATGGCTCGACCAAGTTCGTAAAAGGCGATGCCATAGCTGGGATAATCATTATTCTGATTGATATTATCGGGGGCTTGTCGATTGGCGTGATGCAGCATGGTATGAGTTGGGGAGAAGCGTTACATACGTTTACACTACTCACCATTGGAGATGGAATAGTGACTCAAATACCATCTTTGATTATTGCAACCGCAACCGGAATCATTATTACTCGAGCGGCATCCGACGGAAAGTTGGGGCAAGAAATTACCAAACAAATTACAGCACATCCCAAAGTTCTATTTATAGTGTCAGGGGCTCTTCTTCTGTCTCTCTTTTTGCCCGGTTTACCATTTGTTCCTATTTTCCTTTTGTTATTAGTGTTTGTATCAGCGGGTGTGTGGGCAATAAAAAATAGCCAACAGGAACCGATTTCTGAGGAAGTGGCAAATAAACAATTGGAAGCTAATAGTGATGAAAGCTTTGATGAGCTGTTAGAAATATACCCGTTGGAGCTAAACATAGGAAGTGAACTGATTAGTTCTATTCATGAAGTAAAGGCGGAGCTAGAGGAACGAATTAAAGTATTTAGAAAACAGTATGCAAGTGACTTCGGATTTGTGTTGCCTGAGGTAAGAATTAAAGGCGATTCATCACTGCCTGCAAACCAATATAAAATTAGTATTCACGGTAGCAAGGTCGCTAAAGCGGAGTTAATGTTCGATAAGATTTTAGCGATCAATCCAGGTAATAAGGCTAAGTTGGAAGGGCTTGAGACGAAAGAGCCAACCTTTGGATTACCGGCAATTTGGATTGAAAGTCAAGCGCTAAATCAAGCAAAGAGCCTCGGTTATACCACCGTTGATCCCATGACAGTTTTAGTGACACATTTTTCGGAGGTGGTTAAATCGAGGGCGTCTGGTTTGCTAACTAGAACTGCAACCGAAGAATTAATCAATCGAATTAGACAAAACAATGCGGGGTTAATAGAAGAACTAGTACCTTCCGTTTTAACTTACTCAGAAATCCAAAAAGTCCTACAGCGTTTACTCGAAGAAAAAGTATCGATTAAGAACTTAGCGCTTATTCTTGAGTCGCTTGTAGAAATTGCAAAGGTTAATAAGAATTTAGACGTACTGACGGAAAAAGTTAGAGAAAATTTGGCAGGGGTGATTTGTCAGCGTTTAGTTGCGAATGATGACAGCATACATGTACTGACTATGGAGCCCGAGTTGGAGCGCAAGTTGATGCAAGGTGTAAAAACTAACGACTCAAGTTCATCTTTGATCTTAGAGCCTGGACTAACTGATAATCTTCTTTCATCAGTAGCTTCGTCGGCAGAGAAGATGATGGCTTCAAATTATCTTCCAGTGATCCTTTGCTCCCCTGGTATTAGGCGTCACTTAAAGAATTTGCTGAATAGAATCTTACCGCACGCAACAGTTCTTTCTTTGAGCGAAGTTCCTTCCAGTGCTCAAATTCGGGCATTTGGAGTGATTAATCTTGAGGGGGCGAGATGAGTGAAGTGATAGAAATATTAGCTAGTTCGCTAAAGAATGATTTACGCGCCATTGATCATATTGCGCAAAACCTAGCAAATGTTAATACCCCTGGATACAAAGCAATATCGGCGGCGGGCTCGAATGGTTCTTTCGAAAAATTGCTTGGTCAAGGAGAGGCAAAATTTCACAACGACTTATCTACGAGTACGCGAATTGATTTTTCTAGTGGTTCGCTCAAACCAAGTGAACGCTCTTTGGATATCGCGATTATTGGAAATGCTTTCTTGAAAGTTCAGTCCGGTAGTGAAGTTTTGTTTAGTAAGAACGGAAGTCTTTCTATATCCAGTGAGGGTGAATTGACTGATTTAAATGGGCGAGTAATTTTATCTGATCAGGGGACGATTCAGGTTTCTCAATCGGGCATTCTCAAAATAGCTAAGAATGGAGAGGTTACACAAAATGGAACTTTATTGGGGCAACTAGATTTAGTTAGTTTTAGGGACCCTATTCAAGTCATACGGAATGGAGATGGCTTATTGAAGACCTCTATTTCGAATCTAAGCGAAGCTAGAGATTGGGTCATTCATCAAGGTTATATAGAAACATCAAATGTAAACAATACTCACGAAATGGTCAGGATGATGGAATTGTCTAAACATTTTGAATCAGTACAAAAAGCACTTTCTGTTTACGACCAAGCTTTAGGTACTGGCATTAACAAGATAGGAAAATAAGAGGAATAAGAGATGATAGATTCTCTGTACATCGCAGAAACCGGTTTGAATACATACGCAACCTATTTGGACGTGATCTCGAATAACATCGCGAATATTAACACCACTGGTTTTAAAAAGACGGGTGTGAATTTTGCTGATATGGTATATCAGGACTCTAGTGTTAACGAGACCAGTACCCATGCCGATCGAGAGCACTCTAGTCATCAAGTTGGCCTAGGTACTTCTATCTCATCGACTTTTAAAGTGTTTTCTGATGGTCAACTGGTACAGACAAATAATCCAATGGATTTGGCAATCAGAGGTTCCGGGTTTATCGAAGTAGAACTAGCTGACGGTAGTGTCGCGTATACACGAGCTGGTCGGTTAAGTAGCGACAGGGATGGCTATATAACCAACTCAGACGGTCATCGAATTACCAGTAACATTCAACTCCCTCCTGATACTGAAGGTATCGCCATTTCTAATGATGGCAAGGTATTAGTGAAGCTAGCAGGTGAAGACGAGCCGATCGAATTAGGAACTATTGAGTTAAGTCGGTTTATGAACTCTTCTGCGTTGAATTCCATCGGGTTTAACCTTTATGTCAAAACAACTGAATCCGGAGAGGCTATATCGTCAATTCCTGGAGAAGATGGAGCGGGCGTTTTTATTCAAGGCTACAACGAAGTGTCAAACGTTTCGCTCACTGAAGAAATGGTTAACATGATGACAGCTCAAAGAGCATTCCAACTTAACTCGCGAGTTATACAAGTCGCGGATCAATTGTTGGAAACCATCAATAATATCAAGCGATAGATATGATACTTAACAAAGAAAATAGATTGATATTGTTGCTGATGATAATCATCCCGAGCTTTTCGATATTTGCGAACGAAGACTCGATCAAAACGGGGTTTAAAAGAAGTGTCGTGAGCTTTCAAGGTGAAGGAGTCGTTTTAGAAAAAATACTCTACTTTCGCGATAGTGAAAAAAAATGTCCGCTATTTTCGGAGCTACTTAGTAATACGGTTGTCTACCCTAAGAACAAAGTGATTCATGCAAGAGATGTTTTTAAACTTATTAGAAATAGTTTGCAAACCAAGAAATGTAATGTGGCTTGGCGAGGAAAAGAGGAACTTAAGCTAGTAAAGTTAAAAAGTGCGAAAGCTCCACCTACAAGTCTTCAACAGAAAATATTAAGAGATGTCACTTCTAAGTTTGTGGCCTATGTAGAATCCAAAGTTGATGGGATTGTACATGCAGAACTTCTTCCCTATAAGGGCAGCTGGAAGGGCGTGGAAGATGGGAGTCATTTGACGTTGGAGTTGCCTGCTGAGATTAGATTGAAGAAAAGGACCGCAGTATGGGTCAAGTTTGTGAGAAACCAGAAAGTTATTGACGAGGTGCCCTTCTGGTTCAAATTGAAAGTAGTTGCGGATCGGTTTGTCACCAGAGAGCGAATTCTACGGTACGAAAATATCTCTACTAGTAATATATACAAGAAAAAAGTTGAGGTTGATAACCATTTTTTGGATGTCGTTGATGAAATTGAGTTTTCTGATAATTATAGGGCAACTCTTACCTTACCAAGCGGGACGGTTCTTAGGCGTCGACACCTTGAAATTGCACCTCTTATAGAAAGAAACCAAAGAGTAAGAGTTGAGTATAGAAAGCAAAATGTTCAATTAGATTTAGTCGGGAAGAGTATGAATGAAGGAAGGCTAGGAGAGACAGTTAAGGTTCTTGTCGAAGGGGGAGTCGCACCAATCACTGCGACCGTTCTTTCTAAAAATAGAGTGAGAGTTAACTATGAAAAAATATAGAAGCGTAACAACTTGCTGGCTGCTGTACCTCTTTGCAGGCTTGGGACTAGTTAATGGGGAGAGCTTGTATTCTGAAGAAGCCTATCAATCGTTAGTCTCAGATAGAAAGGCGTACAAGGTAGGTGATTTACTAACCGTCTTGGTGATCGAAACCGCGAGAGCTGAATCTAGGGCTGGTACTGGAAGTGAGAAAAATACCGGTATTAGAGCGAGTGCAATGGACAGTATTTCCTCTCATGAAGCGGGACTCGCTCTAGGGGTTGCAAGCGGTGGTGATGCGGTAACCTCGCGCCATGGATTCATTTCTGCTCAACTGGCCGTTAGAGTTATCTCGATCGATGAGAGCGGCTTACTCAATGTGAGTGGAGAACAGTCAATCGTTATTAATGGTGAGGAGCAAAAAATTGTAATTTCTGGTTCTCTTAGAAAAGAGGATGTCAATAAAGATAACACTATTATTTCGAGCCGTCTAACTAACGCGCATATTGAGTTTTCAGGTGATGGAGTGGTTAACGATGCGCAAGATACTAGTATTTTTTACAAAATCCTTCAATGGCTAGGTATCTCCTAATGAGTCGGCTAAATTTTAAATTCATAATTGGCATCGTACTTTTCTTTCTTGTAATGAACGATGTTATTGGTAGAACCGAAATTGGTACCGCAGGTGGAGTCAGAATAAAGGACTTAGCTCGAGTAAAAGGCGTGAGAGAAAATGCACTAGTAGGATATGGAATTGTGGTTGGGCTTGCTGGGACCGGTGATTCAAGCCGGACAAAGTCAACCTATCAATCAATCGCCAACACGCTCGTTAAATTTGGTGTGAAAGTCGATAAAAATGATATTCAAAGCAGAAATGTTGCAAGTGTCATGATTACTTCGAATCTACCTGCATTTGCAGAAACCGGGGATACCTTTGATATTCATGTTTCTTCCTTAGGGGATGCCAAAAGCCTAGCGGGGGGAACATTGTTGCTTGCTCCCTTAGAGGCGCCCAATGGAAAGACCTATGCACTGGCCCAGGGACAGCTTTCAGTGGGGGGCTATAAATATGACAGTTTTGGAAATGTTGTACAAAAAAATCACCCTACAGTAGGCATAGTTACCAAAGGAGCAACCGTTGAGAAGGAGACGTCAACTGACTATATTATCGGCGGAAGTTTGCAACTAATACTTAATGAACCTGATTTTACCACGGCATCTCGGGTCGCTTCTAATTTGAAGAAATCGATTGCGGGCATCAACGTTGAAGCTGTGAATGCTGGAAAGGTAAAAATATATCCTTCGCTCAAAGATCAAAGTCAAAGCCTGACGCAACTAATTTCTCAAATAGAAAACGTGATGGTTGTCCCCGATATCAAAGCCAAGGTCGTTATTAATGAACGAACCGGTACCGTTGTTTCCGGCGGTAATGTTCAAATTTCTTCAGTTGCTATTTCACATGGCAATTTGAAATTAAAAATTGATGCTCGTTATTCTGTTTCTCAGCCAGCAAGACTATTTAGACCAAGTGAAAGTATTAGAACTCAGGTTGTGCCAGAGATCGAGATGAATGCGTCGGAAGAGGATTCTAAAGCGGTCTTTCTAACTGATGGTACTTCTGTTATGGAGTTGATTGAAGCACTTAAAGCAGTCAATTTAAATACCAGAGATACCATCACTATTTTACACTCGATCAAACAAGCAGGCGCATTGCATGCTGAATTGATTATTCAATAGTAGGGAGTTTAATCAATGGAAAATATATTTCAGTTAGATTTGGTTTCATGGGCAATGGATAGAGCTTTAGCATCACATACCGTTTCTAGAATTAATGTTGCAAATGTTAACACCAAAAATTTTGTACCCTTAAAGCTAGACTTTAGTGAGCAGCTAAGGAATATCGATTCGGAATTGAAATCGCATAGTAGTAATTACAACATCAAATTCGCATCGATAGACCAAATGATGGAACAAAATACGATAGAGAGAAGCGGAGAGACAGTGGAGTTAGATTTTGAAGTAAGTCAGATGGTCAGGAGCTCGGGGTACTACCAAAGTTTGGCAAGCATAATGTCAAGGAAGATTGGTTTGATGAGGATGGCTGTATCTAATCATAGTTAAGTATAGGAGTAGTAAAAGTGGAAATATCTGAAATTACGGCAATTAGCGAACTCGGAATGAAGTTTGAGAGTATGAGAATGAAGGTAGCCTCAACAAATATCGCGTTTGCCAATCAAGTTAGTGGTAGTCCAGAAACCGTTTTTAAACCGATGGTTTTATCGTCTAATCTCGGAGAAATTAGTGCATCAACATCAATAAACTTTGACCAGTTTGTAGAGCAGCTGAAATCGAGAATGGTATTTGACGTTACCAGTGAGGCGAGGGTAAAGCCTGTTCACTCTCCCAACAATCCACTTTCCGATTCAGCGGGTTTTGTATATAAACCGGATGTCGATATGGTCACCGAAATGTTGACATTGTCAACTGCCACAAGAGCCTATGAGGCGAATATTAGGGCCTTTAATACTTACTCTAGCATGAGTAGCAAAGCACTAGAAATAGGGAAGCGATAATGGAAATACAATCTATTCAACCAGAACAATTTAGTCACCTAATCGACTCATTTGGTACCGATGCTACATCAAGAAATAAAAATAGCTTTGAGAGCTTTATAGTTGATGGGCTCAAGGAAATAGATCGCTCAATCAAAGTGAGCGATAAAGCTATTGAAAGTCTAGCTTTAGGAAAAGCAGAGAGCACTCATGAAGTTGTACTGGCGATGGAAAAAGCGAAATTAAATTTGCAAATGGCGATAGAAGTTAGAAACAAGATCGTCGACGCCTACAAAGAAATACTAAGAATTCAAATATAGGACAGCGTCGTGAATAACCAAAAAACGAAAATAGAAAACGTATTTAAAAAGAATAGATTACTAGCGGCTTTTGTAATTTCAGTTGTTATTGCTTTGCTAGGCTACATTTTATTCATGGCCCTTAAAGACGAGCAGCAAGTTCTTTTTTCAGAACTTTCTGACAATGATGCTGCCAGTATTGTGCAGGGACTGAAAGAGCTTAAAGTACCTTATCAAATCAGTCCTGATGGTAAAGCTATTTCTGTTGAATCGTCTCAGGTACACGAGTCGCGATTAAGTTTGATGTCAAAAGGTATCTTGTTAAACGACACTGTTGGATTTGAGTTATTTGATAATACCGACTATGGGATGACAGAATTCGCTCAAAAAGTGAATTTTCAACGGGCCCTGCAAGGAGAAATTGCCAGAACCATTAGCGGTTTAGAAGAGATAAGTTTTGCTAGAGTTCATCTAACATTACCTAAAAATAGTATTTTCGCAAATCAAAAAAGACCAGCGAAAGCCTCGGTTAATATTGTAAAAGAGGACAACCACTCAATTTCCCCTGAACAAGTGCTAGGTATTCAAAGGTTAGTTGCAGCATCAGTTTCAGAGCTTTCAGCTCAAGAAGTTGTAGTGATTGACGATAGTGGAAGAGATATCTCTGTTGCGACATCCGACAATGAAATGTCGTCTAGTTTATTTGTAGGGAATAAGATTCTCGACAAAAAGCTATCCTTCGAACAACACTTACAGTCAAAAGTTGAAAGAATTCTCAGTAAGGTTCTAGAGCCAAGTCAATTTGCCATTTCTGTTGACGTTAGCTTTGATTACTCCAAAACATCATTAATCTCTGAAAATTTGATCACACCAAATGATCAAGACTCTGGTTTTATTTCTTCTCAAGAAAGCAATACCAACTACACTAAGCGCCAAGGAAAAGAACGTGTCAAAGCAACTAATAAGGATAGTGAAACCATCACAACTCAGTACTTGTATGGTAAAGAAGTTAAGCAGACGCAAGAATTTGCAGGTTCCATTAAAAGAGTATCCTTAGCAGTCATTCTCACCAGTGAATTAACTGATGACGAAATGATCAACCTTACCAATATTATCTCATCGGCAATCGGGCTTAACGAATCAAGAGGAGATACAATTGCGGTAACTAAAATCAAGTCGAAACTCATACAGAGTAGCAGCCCAGCACCTGAAATCAATTTAAGCGAATCTGATTTAATGGTTGATCAAATCGCCAATGATCCAATCGCAAACCATACTTACTCAGACTTGTCACCAGATATCAAATTAGCATTAGCCGGATTAATTGCTTTTACCATTTTTCTCTTACTGGGACTAGCAAAGTACTTACACACGCGAAATAAACAAAGAACTCGTTTGCTTACCGAGATTAATAGTTTGATTACTGACAACTTACTAGAGAATAAGGTGGCAGTGACAAATGGATAATAAAGAGATCTTTACCAGCGTCGCCTTAAAATTAAAAACGGAAAGTCGTGCTGAGCGAGAGTGGATACTAAAAAGGCTAAATGTCGATGTTTCAGCACAAATAAGAAGAGAGCTAGAAATAATTGAAAAATTAGGCCTTGAGAATCCCGAGAATCAAAGCGTCAACAAGAAATTAAAGGTTAAATCCAGTCATTGCTTGAATTTAGTCAGATTTAGGCCTCTTTTAGAGTCCTGCTCGAACGCAGAAATCATTCTATTATGCCAATCATTAAGCTTGTTAGAGAGAGCTGAACTGCTAAGTTGGCTACCGAAAAAACGTCGAAAAATAGTTCTAAAGACAGAAAGTTTAACTACAAATAGAATAAGCAAAAAGTTTGCAACTCTTGTAGCGGCCTATCTACTTGATAAGCAGGTTGATGGGGAGGTGGCATGAGTCACCTTATAAAATCGAGTGAGGTTGCTTACCCAGAATTTGGCAGTGAAGAGAACGCCAAGAATCATTCTGCTAGAGTTGATTCTAGTCAATCAAAAGGTGGCTTGCAAACAACCGTTGAGAAAGCGGTTGTAAAGACTGAGCAGGACGATGAATCTCTGAGAGCAGTGATAGAGAATCAAGAAATCAATAATGGTAACTCTAAAGAGCTAGAAGAAGAGATGGAACGGTGTCGGCAAGAAGCGTATCAAGATGGCTTTGAAAGTGGATTTGAAGAAGGTAAGGAAAAAGGTAATAGCGAAGGTTTGGAAATAGGATTTCAGAACGGTTTAGAAGAAGGAAAAAAAGACACTAAAGAAAAAATAGAGAAAGAGTTGGAACAAGCTGATGAGGACGTTCGAAAGCATGCTAATAAACTAAAAGTATTAGCACGGGAACTTCAACAACAAATTACCAAACAAACAAGAAATTTAGAACCGGTTGCAATAGAAATAGTATTTGAAGTTGTCTTAAAAATACTAGGTAGAAAAGCAGCAGACAGATCACTAATTTCCACGATTGTTAACAATTTGTTAGAACAGGCGGTGGATGAATCTATATCAACAATTGCTCTTTCGACCATGGACTACCAAGTAGCACTAGATAAAGGTGGTTTGGCGGAGGTGTGTCAGCACCTAAATAACATCGAAGTAGTTAGCGACCAAAACCTAGCCTTGGGAAGTTGTATCATTAAAACCAATAGCGGAGAGTTAGAAGCGAGACTTGACCAGCAACTAGAAAAATTTAAAGAGTATCTTGTAGAAACTCATCACCAACAAGTACTGAAAAGCGAATCTGAGAAATGAGACAGTTACTCGAAAATCTTGACGGTATTCAATTTCACTCGAAGACCGGTAGAGTAGTGCAATATCTGGGCCTGACTATCGAAGCAACCGGTCCCGATTCTAAGTTGGGTGAAATATGTAACGTCTACCCTTCTAAAAATGGTAAACCTATTCGTTCCGAAGTGGTCGGTTTTAAGAACGGCAATATTTTGTTGATGCCCTACGGCAAAGTGAGAGGTATTTCTCTTGATAGTGTGGTTGTTTCTACGGGAAAGAATGCAAGTGTCGAAGTTAGTGATTCTTTATTAGGAAGAGTTGTGGACGCATTTGGTAAACCTCTCGATGGCGGAAATGATATCAAATCTTCGATCGAATACCCATTATACAGAGAACCGAGAAACCCGATGCAAAGAGAGTCTATCCAGCAACAATTGGAGTCAGGGATTAAAGCTGTGGATGCATTTATTCCTTTTGGTGCTGGACAACGTACAGGCATATTTGCTGGAAGCGGAGTGGGCAAAAGTAGTTTGCTTGGAATGTTTGCCAGGAACTTAAACTGCGACATTAACGTTATTGTTCTTGTTGGAGAGAGAGGAAGAGAAGTTAAAGATTTTGTAGATACTGTGCTGGGTTCTAAAGGTATGAAAAACTCAGTAGTGGTTGTTGCAACTTCCGATCAACCTGCACTCGTTCGAACTCATTCGGTGTTCTCCGCTATAGCCATAGCTGAGTTCTTTAGTGAGCAAGGTAAGAATGTAGTTTTAACTATTGATTCTATTACACGCTTTGCAATGGCACAAAGAGAAATAGGCTTAGCAGTTGGTGAGCCTGTCACCTCAAAAGGATATACCCCATCGGTTTTTTCATCACTATCGCCTATCGTTGAGAGAGCTGGCAATTTTGCTAACGAGGGAAGTATCAGTGCTTTGATTACGGTATTAGTGGAAGGGGATGATCTTAATGACCCCATTGCAGATTATATGAGAGGGATTCTTGACGGACATATCGTTCTGTCGAGAGAAATGTCCAATAGTGGTCGATATCCTGCAATTGATCTTTTAACAAGCAAGAGTCGACTTTGTAATGAACTACAAAGTGATGTAGAGGCGAAAGTTGTCAGTAGTTGTTTGCGTTGCTTACATCGCTATGAGCAATCCAAAGATATGATTGAGATAGGCGTCTATGAATCGGGCTCCTCTGAGAAGTTAGATGAAGCTATTAAAATTCATGACGAAGTCGCAAAGATTTGCGAGCAAAAAATGGATTCTAGAGTAGAAAAGAAAACTGTTTTTAGTAAGTTGGAAAAGCTATCTAGAGGTTTAAATGCGTCTCCAAGATAGAGAGTTGGAACGGCTTAGTATGCTGGAACGATTAAAAAAAATGGAGATCGAATCTCTGATACTAAAAATATTGCCAAAAAGAAAGGAGCTATTAAAAGTGACAAAACAATTGGCTGATTTGGAACGTGAGCTTAAAGGCTGTTATGGATTGTTAAACAGTAACTGCAGTGGTGATATAGATGTATCTAGGCTCTCTCAAATTCAAGAGTACATCAGTAATATTAAAGAAAGAATTGAATGTTTCGCCGAGCTGGAAGTGAAACTAACGCGCGAAATTAAGAGTTTAAAGCGAACGAAGAATCATGGGCAGCTTACTGTTAGAGGGCTTGGAAAAATTAAGGAGAGGGTTTGTACACAATTGACCATCCGAAAAGAAACGGTTCTTAATCAGGAGCTTTTAGAAAACAACGCCGGTAGGAGGAAACTATTATGACAAATATTGGGAAAGCTCAGTTACCGTTGAACAATTTGACAAACCTTGACTCAAGTAACCCAATAGAAGTCCTTGAACAAGATAAATACTCTAATAGTCAATCATTCTTCAATCTGGTGTTTAATGCGGAGGACAAGGAGAAAGGTACAGATGTTGAGTCTTCATCGATAACGACTGATATGAATACGGCCGAAGGTGTTTCGACTAGCTTTTTGTTAGAGGGAATTGAAAACGTCGTAAGAAATGGTAATGAGCAAGGTGGATCTTATGATTTTATCCAGCTGAATAGCAGCATAGTTGAACTTGCGGTTAGCGAATTCACAATGCATCGAACTATTGAAAGTGAAGAAAGCAAAATTGAACAGGATGCAAGTTACGAGTTTCTAGTTATTGTTCCACTAACGGCGCTCTCTCAAGATCAATTATCACAACTTCATAATTACAAATTATCGGAGCTTAACATGGAAGCTTCTGAGGGCATCAAAAATTCGAAATGGGACAGAGTTATTACCGTTAACTCTACTGTGCAAGAAAATGTGAAAAATATACCACAAGAAATACGATACAACAAAGCTAAGATCTCTTCGTCGAATAGTCACATATTACTACTTCAGTCTGCGCAAGGTAACGTTGCTAGGAAACCCGGAGTTAATACGATTGATAGGCTAGCTTTTCATCAATTACCAGCTCCAACTCATGACATTCTAGAAAGAAAATATACGGTGTTGGGCAATGAGGATGGCACAACGATTTGGATAAGAGACTACAAAACTTCGCAAGACATACAGGCTAGTGAATTAAAGAGCTTGTTGACTAAGGTATTAAAGGAGCCTCTAGTAAAGAGAGTATTCTTCAACGGAAAGCAAATCTACAACTCAAAACGGAGCTAAAAATGGAAGTAGATGCCATAGGTGCAACGTTGGGTTCTGAAAACTCAGCAGTCAATAACGCAGTTTCTCAAGATGACTTCATCAAGTTGTTTTTAGCGCAACTGTCTTTTCAAGATCCGCTGGAGCCCATTAATAATGAGCAGTTTTTAGCTCAAATGGCCCAATTCGCTAATCTAGAACAATCGCGCCAAATTGCAGAATCTTTGGAGCAGCAAAACTATTTAGTCTCTACAGGGCAGGCTACTACGATGCTAGGAAAAACTGTTGAAGTGTTAACTAGCACCGGCAGTACTTTAGGGACGGTATCGGCAATCACATATAGCCAAAATGGTGCGACATTAACGGTTTCAAAACAGGATGGAAGTTTCATTCCTAATGTGAGGCTTTCTCAAATTCGAACCGTAACAAATTAAACAAACATTGGAGATACGGAAATGCAACAGGCTTTTTTTACAGGACTTTCTGGACTATTAACATTTTCTCGTTCGTTGGACACAATTAGTAATAATATCGCAAATATGAATACTGCAGGATTTCGCGGAAATGACGTTTTCTATAGGGCTTTAAGCCATGGTGGTGAGGGAGTCGGTGCTCAGATCGGAGGAAGCAGTACGCGATTGCAAGCAGGAGAAATTCGGCAAACGGGTAGCTCCACTGATCTAGCAATTTCAGGTGCTGGATATTTTGTGCTTAAAGGTGAGAACGGGAACTTTTATACAAGAGCTGGTAATTTTCAATTTGATGACAGTGGATTTTTAATTGATATTAATTCCGGTTTCAGAGTTCAGGCATTAAATGAAGGTGGGTTGTTGGTCGACGTTTCAATCGACGGGCTCGAAACTCTACCACCACAAGCGACCACTGCGATAAGTTTTGCTGGAAATTTATCAACTAACGACGCGACGCATACCGTCGATGATGTTATTGCATATAACACTGAGGGTGAGCAAATAAACCTTAGTTTCGAATTCACCAATAACTCATCAGTCTTAGTGGGTAGCTGGAATGTTGAAGTAACCGATGAAAACGGTGATGCAATTGGTTCAGGGGAGATTCGTTTTAATCCCGATGGCACACCTGTCACGGACTTCTCTTCGTTTGAAGGAACGCTCCCAGGACAAGTTGGGGATATAGTCACATTTGATTTTGGTACACCAGATTCGGCGGATGGTGCTACTTCGAATTCAGGAGCTAGTAGCACTATTGGTGCATCAGCTGACGATGGTTATGCATTATCGGGATTAATTGGAGTGTCGTTTAATACTGAAGGTCAATTAAAACTACTTTACTCCAATGGTGATACAAATGACGGTTTGCAACTTGCGCTGGCGCATTTTACTAACGAGCAAGATCTTCAGCAAGTAAACGGAGCTTACTTTAGGGCAAGCGATAATAATATGCCAACATTAGGCGTTGCGGGAGAAAGCTTGTTTGGAGAAGTGGTTGGTTCGAGTCTAGAACTATCTAATGTTGACTTAGCAAAGGAGTTCGCCGATATGATTATTATTCAAAGAGGCTATCAAGCGAGTTCTAGAGTAATGAGTATTGCCAATCAATTAGTGGAGCAACTTTACAGCGGTTCGGGAGGATAATAATGTATTCTGAAGTAACTCCTTTTACCAGTACCCATTTAGACAGGCTGCAGATGGAAATCGTTGAAGCTCTCTACGATTGGCTAGAATGTTGGTGTTCAAACCTAGAGGACGTAAAAAGTGTAAAAGCTCGAGTATTCGAACTATCGGAGAAGTCGGCAGAATTTCTCCAGGCTAGTTGGAAACCAAATCTATTTAGCTTGGACACTTTTGATTCCGCCTTAGTCGCTGTTGGGGATGACGGTGGCAAATTTGGCGATTGTCTTTTTAATGTGGTCTCCGGTCATAAACCAAGTGAAATCACTGGCAAAATAATATCAACCAATGAGTTATCTGCTCTTTTAGTTAGCGACTTAACTTCAAGGTTGTTTGGGGCTGAGTTAAGGAAAGTTGGTTCTGAACCGGACTCTTCGTTGGTGCCAGGTTTTTTTGTTAGGCATAGAGCGCTTAATCGGGGCTGTTGTATAGAAATTAAGTGTTTAAATAGCTCGTTGAGAATGATTCTTCCGAGTAATACTGTCAAAGTCATTTTATTTGGAACTCCTAAGCCAACTCAAGAAAAATTCCATCAATTAGAAGAAATCGTCAATGATAAATCGGTTACTGTTAAGGCAGTTATCGAAGGGCTTAAACTCTCCTATCGTGAAATAAAAACTCTTCAGGTTGGGGATGTTATTAGTAATCGCATTCCAAAGACTGAGCAAATTAGTATAGTCCTAGGTAAAAGTCGATTAGAGGATGTTTCAATAAAACTTGGCAACAAGGATGATAAGAGAGCGATCTCTTTTAGTAGTCTTAATTAACTCAAAAACGTAAGGATATAGTTAAAAATGAAAGAGCAAATTAGTGAAGTAGATTTTGATGTTTTATTGGACCAACCCGAAAAAGAGGAAGTTATCTTTGATAAAGATTTTAAACTGATTGAGGATGTTGAACTTTCTCTTACCGCAGTATTGGGTCGAGCAAATATTAGTGTTAAAGAGCTATTTAGTTTGTCCAGTGGTAGCACACTGGAATTAGATTGTGGCATAGAAGAACCAGTCAAAATTTATTCCAAAGATAAGTTAGTTGCAATAGGTAACATAGTTACTGTGGGTGATAGCTTCGGAATTAAGATCGTTGAAGTGAGTTGAGGTTATTGGTTATATGGAAGCAATCATACAAGAGGTAGGCACTAATATCCCTTATAAACAAGATGAGCTTGTCGCAAATAACACGATTTTTGTCAGTTTTGGCTTGCTTGTTTTAGTAGTATTTTCTTTTTTCATTCTACTTAAATTTAATAAAAGGATTTTGAATGGAAAAAAAGATGTAGAGGAATGTAAAGGAGTTTCTATTGATAAAAAAATATTAACAGAATCATCTAAACTTCTGATCATAGAAATAGAAGGAAAACAGTTCTATCTAGTTGAGTCTGACAAAAATATCACTAGTTTGTTAGAAGCAAGCCAGACCTCAAGAAGAATTACACTTATGGACAAGAAATCGGAAGACAAATATGCCTAATCTATTTAAGATTTGTTTGGTATTGCTCATCATTTTTGTCCCGCACTTTTCGGTTGCTAGTACTAGCGATAGCTTGCAACAAATAGCAAGTCAAGATTCCGCATCTAGAGAAGCGAGCGTTTTTGCATTTATGACGGCATTATCGTTTATTCCGGTAATGGTTATTGCTATGACCGCATTCACCCGAATAATCGTAGTATTCTCTATGTTGCGCTTCGCATTCGGAATGCAGCAAACACCGCCTAATATCGTGCTGATAGTGCTATCGCTTTTCTTTACTCTCTTTGTTATGCAACCGACTCTTCAAGAGGTGGAAGAATCTGCTTTCGAACCATATCAACAGGGACAGCTGACGTTGTATCAAGCAACTAATGAAGCTGCTAATTCTTTCAAAAGCTTCATGATCAGTCAAACAAGAGAAAAGGATATGAAACTGATGTTTGATATTTCTATGAAACCTCCACCCAAGCTGGTTTCTGAAATATCTATGACGCAATTGATTCCAGCCTTTATGTTGAGTGAATTGCGAACTGCATTTCAGATCGGTTTTGTCTTATTCCTTCCATTTCTTATGATCGACTTGATAGTCGCCGGTACATTAATGTCACTAGGGATGATTATGGTTCCTCCTATGACAATCGCGATGCCGTTAAAGATATTAGTGTTTGTTCTGGTTGATGGTTGGTCTTTGGTCTCTCGCTCTTTGCTCGGCAGCTTCAGTATATTCTAAATTATGTCGGATGAATCTGCGATGGAAGTTAAGTTGTGGGATGGTTGGTTTAGTTCGCCCACACCTAAGACTCAAAATGCACTAATCGCGTTTTACGATGAATGGATCGTAGCCCTATCGAAACGCTTTTACGCAAAGTATTTCGTCAGCTCATATGAAGTTGACGATTATAAACACTGGGCAACTATCGGTTTAATTGAAGCGATCAATAGATATACAAAAGTGAAGGGTATACATTTTAAAGTTTACGCCTTCAAGAGAGTTCGCGGTGAGATCATGAATCAAATAAATCAGGCCACCGAAAGAACCTCGCAATCTAAAGCTAGAAAAATGCTCAAAAATGAAGAGCGAGTAACTTCAATCGTTGATGTATCGAGCTCAGGAACAACTTTTGATAAATTATGTAATGTAACAATCGGTATAATGCTCGGAAATCTATTAGAGGAGGAGGTTTATGACGCTGAAGAGCAAAGTAGCCTTATAAACGATGTATATAAAGGGCAGTTAGCCAGCCGCTTGACTAATTTAGTTAATCTGCTTCCAGAGCAACAACAAGTAGTGTTGAACTATCACTATCATTACGGATTAAGATTTTCGGATATTGCCGATATACTAGGAGTCACCAAGGGGCGAGTGTCACAAATCCATGGGATTGCAATTTCCATGACTAGAAAGTACATTTCTCAAAACAATATTGAGCTCTTCTATTAGTTTTTTAAATTAATTGAAATTTTAATAACTAACTATATGAACCTTTTTCTAGAGACTTGCTCTTCAGTCGTTTTTTGAAAAAGGTATGGGCTATTAAGAACCTCTAATGTAGTGAGCTAAAGACTAATGTAGCCTTTGCAGGCTCATCTAATAGGAAAATTAGAAGTTCTAACTTAAGTTTAGTTCTCTAATCAAATGTCTAGAGAATCCAATTTGAGCATTATTCCAAAAAGTTTGTGCTGTATGTGGCCTGATACGGTATTATCCGCGAAAACCTAACTGATTCCAAATTTGTAGTCGATCTGTTTATGTACAGCTGCGTAGATTGTCGTTAACCTGTTTGGTTCACCTTGAATAGTTTAAAAAAGTGCCAATGCAAAAGATCGCAATTCAATCAAGTATTAGAAATTGTTCATTTATCGGCGGTGAATGGATCGGTTCGGGCACTTCTTTTGAAGTTATTAATCCAGTTGACAAGTCGGTAGTAGCCAAGGTCAACGAGGTGCAGGCTGAGCAAGTGATTCAAGCTATTAACGCAGCTCACACTGCGCAAGCTAGCTGGAAGCGACTTTCTGCGATACAGCGAGCTAAATATATAGATTCTTGGCAGCGACTGATTAGGCAAAATGTTAAAGACCTATCAAGACTTTTGACTCTGGAGCAAGGGAAACCGGTCGCTGAGTCTGAAACCGAGATTCTGCATGCGGCTGACTATACTCAACTCTACGGTCAACTAGCTGAGAGTTTCTCTAAAACACAAACCATTGATGCTCCACAAGGTCAACAAGCAAGTGTCACTCGACGCCCCGTTGGTGTTGTTAGCGCGATAACACCGTGGAACTTTCCTTGTTCTATGGTGATGAGAAAAGCTGCCGCTGCGATTGCCGCGGGTTGCTGTGTGGTGTTGAAGCCATCTGAACTCACCCCATTAACTTCACTTGCATTAGCGGCTTTAGCTCAACAAGCAGGACTTCCCGAAGGCGTATTTAATGTTGTGGTTGGCAGCAATGCCCAGGCGATAGGAGAGCTACTAACCCAAAACCCTAAAGTTGCCAAATTAAGCTTTACCGGTTCTACTCACGTAGGGAAAAAGCTATTGGCTCAGTGTGCGCTTGGAGTAACACGAGCCGCAATGGAGCTTGGGGGAAATGCGCCATTTATTGTTTTTGAAGATGCTGATCTTGATGAAGCGGTCGAAGGCGCAATGGCTAGTAAGTTCAGAAATGCGGGACAGACTTGTGTTAGCGCTAATCGATTTATAGTTCATCAAAGCATTCTTCCGCAATTTCAGCAGAAATTGATTGAGCGAATTGATCAACTAGTCGTAGGTAATGGGTTAGACTCCGCTACCACCATTGGGCCCTTAATTAATCAATCGGCAATCGATAAATTGGACCGGCTTATTGAAGCGTCTATTGACCTTGGGGCTCGGATGAGCTTTCGAGCAAGCATCGGTACTTTTGCCGGCAATTTTTACGCTCCGATGGTACTTGAAAATGTAACACCTAACATGCCGATCTTCCAAAGTGAGATATTTGGTCCTGTTGTTTCTATTACGAGTTTTGATAGCGAGGCACAAGCGATCGAATTAGCCAACCAAACCGATATGGGGTTGTGTGGTTATTTTTATTCCGAAGATATCGAAAGACAAAAGCGACTAACAGAAAGCTTAGAATTCGGCATGCTAGGAGTCAATCAAGCAAGGCTGTCCAATCCGGCCGCTCCTTTTGGCGGATTTAAACAGTCAGGAATGGGAAGAGAAGGTGGGTGTTTTGGAATCGAAGAGTACTTGGACTTTCAGTATATCACTCGACCTTGTTCTCAATAGCTCATACCAATAATTAGATTCAAAATAGACAGCTCCACACAATCAAGACTGGTTAAAAGTATGGAGCTTGGGAGATTTGAAACGCTTAATTAGAAGCGGGTGCTAACGCCCAATGTCCATACAATTGGGTCGATTTGTACGTCAACTGTCGCCGCTACCGCACCATTCACAATGACATCAGCTTCAGTATCGATATCTTTGTAATATACCGTTCCTGATAAGTTCCAGTCTTTGTTAATTGGCGTATCAAAACCGAATTGAATTGATAGGCCTGTGGAAGCATCAAGCTCCAGACCGGTAGATTGAGCACCCAATGCAGTCGTTAATGCGGCAGTAGATTCTTCTTCAAAAAACTTAGTGTAATTTAAGCCAGCTCCAACATGGTAACTGGTGGACTGTCCCCAGTGATAAGTCACTGATACTGTTGGAGGAAGCTGTTTGGTTTCACCTATATCTAAACCGGATAGCGCCCCGGTTCCTTTGAGCTCATGAGTAAATGGCGAGGCTGCTAAGATTTCTAACCCCCAATTTTGGTCGAACATATAGGTGAAACTTAACCCCAGACCTAAACCAGCATCAACGGAAACGCCGTCGTTACCCAAAACAGCACCACTGTCGTCGTTCGGCTGAACATAAGCAAGGGTTCCTCGGAAAACCCAAGGGGTGTCTTGGTTGCTATTTGTTTCAGCAAAAACGGGTGCACTAAGAGCGCTTAAAAGGGCTACTGCTACTACGGATTTTTTCATGATATATACCTTATTTTTCAAACTTACTGTTAATAACCATGTAAATTGTAAGGTTTAAACGTTGGCGTTTATTGACATCGATCATTAAACAGGGCTTGGTTCGAATTAACTTGCCTAAAACTAACGTATAGCAGTTTTTTTAGCTCGACTTGAACTAGATTTGAGATAATTTGATTAATTTTTCACCAGTAGAAAGTGACGATGGCTTTGAAGATAAAAATTAATTTTTGAGATAATCTTTTATGTATTTTTATATAGATTTGAGATATGAAATAGCGTATTTAAATCACTTTAAGTGGACCTTTATTATTGGTTTGGTTTAATTAACTTGAGCTCAGCATCTGTGGCAAAGTGTTCATCCCAATGCTTCAACTTTGGTGCCATAACCTTGAACCAAACGGTGGGAATAAATGTTAATAAAATTGTCCCAAGATACCCGCTGACCATTTCAGGGGCGTCGCTCATCGGTTTTAATTGGTGGAACGGCAGAATCCCTTTTGCATGGTGATGAGAATGGCGGGTCAAATTAAACATTGCCCAAGAACTAATTCGTTTATTGGTATTCCATGAGTGTCTTGGTTCAACCGGAGTTTTAGGATCTCTCACAAGGCCATAGTGTTCCATGTAATTAACTACTTCTAGCAGAGTTTTACCCCAGACACCCGCACCAATGAATGCTAATAATCCAGCAGAGCCACCAAGGTAGTAACTTAAATAGAGTAAAACGATGCTCATGCAATAGCCGCGTAAAAGTTTATTGCGTATTGACCAAAATGAGGTGTTCTTTTTCATAAGACGCTTTTTTTCAATTCGCCAAGCGCTTATATTACCTTTTAGGGTCGAAAGAACTACGTGTTGATAGACGTTTCTTCCACGAGGAGCTGTAGCCGGATCAATTGCAGTACTGACATATCGGTGGTGTCCGTAGACATGCTCTATCGAAAAACTCGAATCAAAGCTAAATGCCAGTAGCCATCGCCCGATGCACAAGGATATTTTATCCCTTGTTCTATGCACTAACTCATGGGCTGTGATGGTGCCTATCATTCCAATATAAAATCCGGTAAGCAAAGTTCCTGAAACTAGTTGATACCATGTTGCATTGCCCCTAGATTCTAAAACATTCAGCGCAAATTGGTTTTCAAACCAAAGGCCGAAGCCAAACAAATCCTCGGGCGCCACCTGCCACATAAGCGCAAAAACAATTAACATTAAAAGCGGGAGTGCTAACCATAGTTGTAAGGTTAAGATACCTGGATAGCTATATTCTGGGGCGCTCTTATCGTCACCTAAAAATAGATCACCAAGAACAAAAGTGGCAATCGAGAAAGCTAGACCAATAACTAAATAAGGGCCTCCTAAAACTAAAAATAAGGCAGTCAGTAATCCCATTATATGAAACAATGAATGTTTTAAATATTTAAACATGCTCTTCCTACGATCTATTTGTTTTCTAGCTCAGGCAGTGGCTATGAACAATAATTAACTGCCATCCAGCATTAAAGTATACCGATCTAGCGTTGAGTTCCCGAGATTCGGATATGACAAAAAAGGGTTATTTCTTGCCAAAATCAACAAACGGTAGCAAACTAGGCTGATAACACTCCTAGTTTGGTTCTCTATTTCATGGCTATAACTGTCAGCAAAGAGCAGCAATTATTGATCCCTGCTTTTTATGTTCAACAAATCCTCGACCAGCTGCAAGACCACTCTGAGGAAATTCAGCAATTCTTTGCTAGACACCAACTTGTACCTGAAAATCTCACCCAAACTAACTCATTAATACGCCTAGATACTTTTAAGCTGCTAATTGTTTATGCCATGGAGTTGACCCAAAAACAGTCGTTAGGACTTTTAGTGGGTCGTAATTTGAGTTTAACGACTCATGGCATGCTGGGTTTTGCGGTAATGGCTAGTCGCACAATTAGAGAGGCACTAGCGTTAATTGCCAGATATCTAGATATTAGAACACCACTACTGGGATTGAATATTTCTGAACAAACTGAATATGTGGAGGTTCAATTATCGGAGCGTTATTGTTTGGATGCTATTCAGCGCCCACTGTTGGAGTCCGCTGTCAGTGCACTACATAGTATGCTTGAACAAATTGCGGCCGAACTAAAGCCGGTTATAAAGATCAGACTTCCATTTTCCGAACCTGCTTACGTTTCTGAATATCGTTTCCAATTTAATTGTGAAGTCGAGTTTTCGGCCGCTAAAGCGTCACTCTTAATTGCGAGCAAAGTATTAGACGTGCCACTCAAATTAGGCAACGAAAGCGCGTTTAATAACGCTGTGGAAATTTGCGAGAGGGAACTGATTAAACTAAAAGAAGGACAAACCGTCCAACATAAAATTAGAACGATACTTCTCGAATCCAAAGAAGAGTTTCCCAACCTAAATCAAGCCGCTAGTCAATTACACTTATCACCTAGAACAATGCACCGTTGTCTTGAAAAAGAACAAACGACATTTTCTAGGATCCTCTCTGAAGTGCGTTATCTGCGGGCTCAATCAATGTTATCAAGTACCAGACTATCGATTGCGGAAATCGGGAGGCAGTTGGGCTATAGTGAGCCAGCTAGTTTTAGGAAGGCATTCCGAAACTGGTCAAATATGTCACCAAAGGAATTTCGTAACCAAGATAGATAAAATTCAAAATGAACCCCATGCTTGATTGCTACAAAAAGTGTAAAGAAGCTCAGTCGGTTTTACAACTTTGAAGAATCGTAATTAGTTCGAGCCGAAAGTATTCTTTGGAGTCAGGTAACATTAAGTTTGATTCAGCGAGCTCCTAAAAGTGGTATTTTAAAAGCAGACTGGCAGTATTCTGGTTAGTATCAAAATTCTCAGAATTATCAATCCCGTATTTCTCATGCCAGTAGTCGTATTCCAATCCAACGTACCACTGGTAGTTACCACCTAACCACTTTTTCATATCTATCTTAATTTGCGGATTGAAATGAAAATTTGTCTCCGATTCATCGCTTATAAAAACCCAGTCTAAATAACCATCAATCAAAATTGGTAGCTCAGCGATTTTAGTCGATAGGCTCCAAGTGCTGGTTAACTGCCAACCATGTCCAGCTGTGTCAGGTGCATCTCTATGATAAACATTACTTGTCAAATAGTTGAAATGATTGCTATTAAAGTCTAGCCCAAAACCTACCAAATTCGATTTCACACCGTTTTTTCCGCGTTCAAAAGTTGTTGCTAGAGTGAGTTTTTTTAGCAGGGATCCTTGCTCAAAATCATATAGTTTAACTCTCGGTGAGAGCTCTCCATAACGCCCAGTTCCATTTCCAGAACCCGAGTAGAATTTCTTTTCTGCAAACATAAAAAGGTCAAAGTATTCCCAAGCTGCAGCGTATTCAAAAGTGAGAGTTTGTTGAGTCTCAGGCTCAACTACAAAGTTTTCACCGTAGAGATAACTTATGCTTGGATTATGAAATTTTGCGGCGTTTAACTTGGTCGAACTTCCGATAAGTATGCCAACAAAGAGCAGCGCTAAAGTAATGACGTTTTTTGTGATCACATACTCTCCTTAGCAAGGTGCTCTGAAAACGCTTGCTTATCGACTGGTTTTCCTAAGTAATATCCTTGACCGTAATCACAGCCATTTCGCTTTAAATAATCTAGTTGTGCTTTGGTCTCAATTCCCTCTGCAACTACCGCTATGTCTAATTGAGCCGCCATAGCCAAGATACTTTCAATAAGAGTTTCAGCCGAAGACGAAATGCCGATATCTTGAACGAAACTCTTATCAATCTTAATTATGTCAACTGGGTATTTAATTAAGTATGATAACGAAGAGTAACCTGTTCCAAAATCATCGATCGCAATTTTAATTCCATGTTCTCTCAATTCTCTCAAAACAACCAGCGCGCTATCAGAGTCATCGGTTAACAATCGTTCAGTAATTTCGACTGTGATCTGGATTTCTTTGTTAATCTCTTTAATCGTCGTCAGCCAGTTTTCTAGAGCTTTGTCTTTTGTATGGAATAGTCGAGGAGAAATATTGATCGAAAGACCTATATCTTGTTTTAACTCTCGAAGGAATTGCCCTGAACTTTTTAACATAAACAAATCAATTCTGTTGATTAGCCCCGACTCTTCGGCCAATGTAATAAAGTCATCTGGGGAAACAAATTCGCCAGAAGGTTTAATCCATCTCGCTAGCGATTCACACCTTATCAGTGCGTCTCTTTCTAGATCGTAGATAGGCTGGTAATAAGCTTCCAAAGACTCTTCATTAACTGCGGCGATTAAATCGTTTAGTAATGCATGGCGATGCTCTGAACGTCGTTGCATTTCTTTAGTGTAAAATTGACACCCGTTTCTACCACTACCCTTAACTTCGTACATAGCTTGATCGGCTTTTCTAAGAAGAGAGTCAGCGCTGTCTGCATCGTTTGGATATAAGGCAATACCCACACTGGCACTTGAGTGAACAGAAATATCACCAAGGCTAAACGGTTTTTGGATTTGTTCGATGATATTGTCTGCAATTTGGCGAATATCTTGATAGCCATTGACATCGTTTAAAATTACCGCAAATTCGTCGCCACTTAATCTTGAAACAGTATCAGATTTTCTGATCGCTTGTTTAATACGATGGGCAGTTTCTATTAAGATCCGATCACCAGCTTGATGGCCGTGATTATCATTAATCGGTTTAAATCTATCTAAGTCAACAAACAATACAGCCAACAATTGATCTTTGCGTTTTGCCAATTCAATCGATTTTTCTAAGCGATCGTTATACAAAACTCGGTTAGGTAATCCCGTTAAACTATCAAATGTTGCTTGATGTTCAATTAGCTTGGCACTTAAAACCTTATTGGTGACATCTTGAAGAGTACCGATGATGGCTTGCTCGTTGTCATGCTTTAAGCCATCGGACATTATTCTCAACCAGACTGGTGCGGTATTTTTCATGGACAGTTTAACTTCAATATCAAATGCCAATGAGCGATTTACCGCTTGCTTGATTTTAGAACTCATCAACGAGTAATCATCCTCGGAGAAAAGTTCACTTAAGTCAGATAGTTTGTTTGGTTGAAAATGCTTTGACTGTCCCATTAAAACTGAACAGTAGGAAGACCATTTAATAAACTCCAAATCGAAATTCATTTTCCAGCCGCCAATCTTAGCGACACTCCCAACCGACTCAAGGAGAAGTTTGTCATCTTTTATTTTTTGCTGAAGTAAGTTTTTCTCTTCCTGTTGTTTAAAGCGAAATAGTACAAAAACAGCAAGCAATAGTGAGGCGAATACAAAGTAACCTCTGAGAGCGAATATGTCGCTACTTAACTCTGTTAGGTCTCGCTTTGAAACCGCATCGATATGCCACGAACCACCTCCAACGCTTATCAGAGTGCTTGAGCGGTTCGGGTTTCTGAGCACCTCGGGGTTACCGTAAAAAACATCACTTTCATTTCCTAGTGCATCAAAGCTTCTTATGGCAATGCCGATGCCTTCTGACAGCTTTTCTATTTCAGCAAACTGAAATAGTCGTTCGGCGTCTAGTGGCGCTGAAATAATTCCCCACAGTTTTCCATCACTGGTTTTTATCGGAGCTCGACCGATAAATGCAGTTCCCCCTTGGACCAAATTAACGGGGCCTATAACAAGCATTTGGCCAGTATTGACGACTTGCATTACCATTCCGACCTGAGCTGGAGTCTTGCGATAATCTAAGCCGATGACCTTTTCATTACCTTCGATCGGATATACGTAGTTAACCTTAAGATCTTTCGCAGATGCGAAATTGATAAGAATAGGGTTTTTTCTGAAAAGCTGTCGAGCATATCGACTAAAATCCTCGTAGGACAGATCAGGTTCGGCAGAAATATAGGCGGCAAAACCGGTCAACATGGATAGGTTAGTTTGTAAGTTACCTTGTAGTTGTGCGGTAATAGTATTGAGCTGCTGAGTAACCGATGCGTTTTCTTTATGTAAGAGTGTTTTTGTTAGTGATTTTTCGATTTGATATTCGACTAAAAACGCCGTTACAAAAATGCTGATTAAAGTCAGTGAACGATGTTTTCGAAACCAAAATAAAAAACATAAAGGTACTAGTAACAAAAGTAACAATAAAATGATTAGGCTGGGAGTTAGAGAGCTTTCGGTTTGTTCGCTATCGAAATAAAAATTATTAATATCTAATTGAGTCGAGACTAGCCCGAGAGAACGAATTCGTTCGTTCATATTAAACCATCGCGCCTTGTTTATGTGGCCAATAGGATATTCGGGAAATCGAATATACTGGTCAATGTCTTCAGCGAAAGCTAGATTATATTCGTAAACATCCTTAAATTTTAAAGCATGCCTAGGCAGTTCCTCGGAAATCCTTTTGGCCATGGTTTGCCGATTAGCTAATGCATATTTCCAACCCTCAATACTTGCTTTTACAAAACGTCGTGTTATATCTGGGTTTTTGCTGACAAATTCATGGGTCGAATAAAGCGTGTCGCCGTAAAAGCTAAGCCCATATTCGGCGGGATTGAGTTCATTTAGTTGAATACCTTTTTCCTGTGCTTCAAACAAGGCTGGAGTACGGTAAGTTGCGATTACATCGGCCTTGCCGGTAATTAAAGTATCGACACTGAGTGGACTATCGACAAATAGAATTTTATCTGATGGAATACCGTGCGACAGCAACAAGGATTCTATTTCTGCCCTAGTTGCTAGCGAGGTAGTTGCGGCAATACGAAGAGATGCTAGTTTCTCTATACTGGTTATATCAATCGATTTTAATGAATAGAGAGACAGCGGACTAGTTTGAAAAATTGGTGCTAAAACGACTGGTGATAATTGTTCATTACGACCGAGTAAGATGTCCAAGGCGCCAATCGCAAACTGGGCATTACCATTCATTAATTCATGGTTTGGAGAAATGAATTGTTTCTCTGGCCCAAACGCGGATCGAATTTCGACTTCGAGGCCGGCATCGCGATAAAAACCTTGCCAATCGGCGGCGTAAAAGCCTGCAAACTGAAACTGATGTTCCCATTTTAGTTGTAATACGACTTTGTCTGTTGCCTGTACAAAATAGCTTAGTAGAGTCAGGCAAAGAAAAACGACTGTATTTCTAAACATTTATAATTATCTTTTATGGCGATATCCTAATAAATTGTAGTTCAAATATGCGCTATTCGCGCTATTTTAGCGGGCTATTTACGGAATTCCATATAATTGGTTGACAGTTTTCTTGCAGAAGCAGTTGATTAGCCTTCGAGAAGTGCTTACAGCCAAGAAATCCGCGGTGTGCAGAAAGGGGAGAAGGATGGGGAGCGGTAAGAATATGGTGGCGCTGATTATCTATTTGAGCACCCTTTTTTTGAGCATGAGCGCCCCAAAGTAAAAATACGATGCCGCTACCAAAGTGATTGAGCTGCTCAATCACTTTGTCGGTAAACTTTTCCCAGCCTAAATGTTTGTGTGAATGAGCCTGTCCTTGCTCTACAGTGAGTACAGTGTTTAGCAACAAAACACCTTGCTCTGCCCAAGATTGGAGGTAACCGTGATTAGGGATTTCAAATCCTTCAATATCTGCTTTCAGCTCTTTGTAAATATTTACCAATGAAGGAGGTGTTTTGATCTGCGGGAGTACTGAAAAACAGAGTCCATGAGCTTGGTTTGGCCCGTGATAAGGATCTTGGCCTAAAATGACTACCTTTACAGATTCGAATGGTGTTTCAGTAAAAGCGTTGAAAACCGAGTCTTTTGGTGGGTAAACCTCAATACCTTGTGCTCGTCTTTCGGCCACATATTCTAAGGTCTGTTGAAAGTACTCTGCTTTTTTTTCTTCAGCGAGAAGATCGGACCAAGTCGTCATTTTTTTAACTTACACCCTAATATGTCAATGGTATTTATCATACGTTTATTGGAAAGTTGCTCACTTGAGTTGATTAAGAGCGATAATTTTCAAATTGCTTTTTAATTTTAGAAAGGCTCATTAGTTCAGAGCAACGCACAGGCTTATAGTAATAGAATCCTTGAGCTATTTCACACCCTACGTCACATAAAATATTGGCTTGTTGTTCAGATTCGACACCTTCAACTATTACTTCAATTCCCAATTCTCTGCACATGCTGGTTAATGCTTTAATAATCTCTCGTTCAACCTTGCTTTTGGTAATGTTTAAAATAAAACTTCTATCTATTTTGAGCTTATCCACTGGTAGTTTTTTAAGATAAGAAAATGAGGAGTAGCCCGTTCCAAAGTCATCCAAGGAAATCGAGAAACCTTGTTTCTTGAGCGAATTAAGTCTGCTTGAGGCTGTCTCCAAATCGCCGAGAAAGACTTGTTCTGTGACTTCGATATGAACAAGAGAGCATGGAATTGCTTCTGCTGCTAGGCTAGTTAGCAAGTGTTCTTGAAAGTTGATATCAGAAAACTGTCTGGCAGATACATTGATCGCCACAGGTAATTGAATTCCCTTATTCGTCCACTGTTTAAGGTCACTAATAGTTTTAGCTAATAGCTGCCTTCCTAGTTTTATCATTTGCCCCGATTCTTCTGCTACTCCAATAAATTCCAGTGGGGAAATCATACCTTCGGTTGGGTGTGGCCATCTCGCGAGCGCCTCAACGCCAATAAGCTTTCCAGTGTGCATGTCCACTTGAGGTTGATAGTGAACGTCAAACTCTTGATTCTTAATTCCTTTGTGTATCAGTGTTTCGGTTAGAATAAGTCGAGATGATTTTTTATGTTCGTGAGAATTATAAACTTCTACCTTAGATGCTTCTAAGCCTTTGGTTTTATGCATCGCCACATCTGCATTTCGTATTAACGAATCAAAGTCGCTGCCATTATTTGGGAATAATGAAATCCCTATACAAGCTGACATAAACAACTCAATTCCTTCGATTTTAATGGGTTGTTCAATGTCGCTCAGAACTTTATTGGCAACTTCTTTCGCTTCAGATTCGGTTAATTCATTAGAAGATATAATGACAAACTCATCTCCACCATATCGATAGGTTGTAGTATTTTCTGCTGTTGGCCTTTTTAAACGAGAGGAAATCTGACGTAACAGTCGGTCGCCAAAATTGTGCCCAAAACTATCATTAATATTTTTAAACCTGTCTAGATCAAGAAAAAACACTGCAAAACTAGTATTATCATCGGTCTTTTTACGTATTGCCTCTCTCAAATCTTTTCTTAATAACCTGCGATTTCCAAGTTCAGTTAACTCGTCTATATGGGCCAGTTGATGAATTTTTTTTTCGGCTTGTTTTCTTGCGGTAATATCAAGGTTGGTAGAACGAATAACATCCTTTTCTTCTATTGCGTCGTGAACGGTCATGCAGATATGGTTCAACCATTTGGTTTCACCTGATTTTGACACAATTCTTAGGTCAATGGTTTCCAGGCACCCCTTGGTGTTGATTTGATGAACATGATCGTTCCAGAGATTTTGATCGGGTGGATATATTAATTTATCCATTAGGTTTTTGTTGTGATAGAACTCATCTTGAGAGTATCCAGTTAGCTCTAAGCAGTATGGGGAAACATAAGTGTATGTGCCATCCACATCTCTCAAGTATGTAAATTCTTGAGCTAAATCGGCTATTGCTCGAAATTGTTCACTTTTTCTTTTCAGGCTTGTTTTCAAAATAACAGTGTTGCTGAGTAAAATACCTACTATTAAAGATGCGAGCGTAGGAGCAACTAAATATAGAACATCGAATGAAATATCAAACAAAAACCATTGTAAAATCGCGATAGGGTAAATGACGGATAGCGTTAGTGAAATATAAATGACATAAGTTTTCCATTTAGATAGATTTTCCATGGTTCAGAAAGCTCTCATTGGATTAATAGTCATTTCATTTGTTTGCGTTAATAGGGCTTGGGTGATGGGAAGTCAAACATCTTCCAATTTAGAATAGTCTAGCACTAGATGGATTTGAACGCTAAGTTTAAACAGCAACTTAGTAAGCTCTGATGTGGCTTTAGAGTTGCTGAACTAAACGACGACTAAAAGTTCTTCGTCGTCTAGTGGTTGTAAGCTTTTACCCACGATGAACTGCTTATCCAGAGCTTGCAGCACTTTTAATCCTGTCGTTCTAGCATCAGCATCGAGAGGGCAGTATGGAAGTCTGAACACTGGTTTAATTGCTTTAGTCATGGCAAGGGCGGTATTAATTGCAATGGGGTTTGGTTGTTCAAATAACCATTTAAATAGTGGTTGCAGTGACTCGTTGAGCTCGCTTTGCTGGCAATCGTCCATGAGTTTCCTGATTAATCCCGGTACAATATTTGAGGTAACCGAGATAACGCCATGTGAGTGACTTGTATGACGACCGCTAAATGCTTCATCATCATTTCCCGACCAGCAAGCAATTCCAAGTTGTTCATAGTCTGCGATGCGTTGATTGCCAGCACACTCTTTAACCCCAACAAAATTTGGGTGGTCGGCTAATCGCTTGATGATAGCCGGTGAAATATCCTGTCCGGTTCGGCCTGGCACGTTGTAAATAAAAGCAGGACCTATATCTAAACCCGCTAATAGATGTTTCTGTACTCCAGCATCACTGGTTTTGCCGTAGTAGGGGTTAATCTGTAACGATGCATGCATACCCGAAGCAAACCCATATTCGGTGGCTTTGATCGCTTCACGGGTATTATTACTGCCAGTATTTCCAACGATCAGTAGTTTGTCTGCATACTGATTTGAGGCATGAGCAATCAACATTAAGTGCTCTTCCCAATCTAATAAGTGACCTTCGCCGGTAGTACCTCCAATGATGAGTCCATCCACGCCATGTTTAATCTGTTGCTCAACCAAATAGTCGAAACAGCTAAGATCAATTTTACCGCTCGAGTCGAAAGGGGTTTTTATCGCGGTAATTAGGCTATTAGTTTGAATTTGAGAGATTTTCATGAGTGACTGTGCTGTTTTTGTTAGATGTAATGAGGTTCAGAACGCTCACAAACCAAAGCAAACGAGCTGTATTCATTGAATTATAAGGATTAATTCAGTTGTTTAACCAATAACCAAGAGTTATACCCATGATACATGAAGATGCAGGTTTCAGCGTGACATATAGCCATTAGATTTGAGGCGTGACAACGCAGGACTAGGGACTTTCATTCAAGTTGTCATAACGAAGAGGGTGATGGCTATTTGCCGCGACCTTCGCCAGAAAACCCGAACGGCGTTACAATCCTTGAAAAGGGCCTGCCATTTCGTGCGGTTTGTGCCTGGTTCAGTTTCCCTGGCGAAGCTCTGAATCGTGTATCTTCATTTATCATGGGTATATTACTTAATTTCGTTGTAACCCATAAGCCCCTTAGGTAAAATCCGCGACCTTCTATTTAAGGCATATTACTACTAGGAAGAATTCCATTTTATGGCGAATAACGCCGTATTCTCGGTTAAAAGTCTTCTCAAGTGCTATTTTTAAATCATTCTAATGCCAATTTAACTCAGGTTTAATATGTTACTTCATTCGACCAAACAAGACTGGTTAGGCAATATTCGCGGCGATGTACTCGCAGGACTCGTGGTAGCTCTGGCTCTCATTCCAGAAGCCATTGCTTTTTCAATCATTGCAGGAGTCGATCCTAAAGTCGGCCTGTACGCCTCATTTTGTATTGCGGTTATTACCGCCGTGGTCGGTGGTAGACCAGGTATGATTTCTGCTGCAACCGGCGCAATGGCTTTGCTAATGGTGACTTTGGTAAGGCAGCACGGATTAGAATATCTATTGGCTGCAACTTTACTAACCGGGGTTATTCAAATCGTTATGGGCTATCTGAAGCTCGGCAGTTTGATGAGTTTTGTTTCGCGTTCGGTGGTTACCGGTTTTGTTAATGCGCTAGCTATTTTGATTTTTATGGCTCAATTGCCAGAACTCACCAATGTCACTTGGCATGTCTATGCAATGACCGCAGCTGGTCTCGGAGTCATTTATTTATTCCCTTATATTCCGGTGATTGGCAAATTAATACCCTCGCCGTTGGTTTGCATATTGTCATTAACAGCACTAGCCATCATTGTTGGAATTGATGTTCGAACGGTTGGTGATATGGGCGAGTTACCGGATACCTTACCGGTATTTTTGTGGCCCGATGTGGAGTTAAATTTCACCACGCTTCAAATCATTTTTCCGTATTCGATGGCTTTGGCAGTCGTCGGATTATTAGAGTCGTTAATGACAGCTACCATTGTTGATGACCTTACCGATACATCGAGTGATAAAAATCGTGAGTGTAAAGGTCAAGGTATCGCAAATATTGGCGCTGGACTAATGGGCGGTATGGCTGGTTGTGCGATGATTGGGCAATCGGTGATTAATGTTAAGTCCGGTGGCCGAGGGCGTTTGTCGACCATGGTCGCTGGAGTCGTTTTGTTGATCATGGTGGTCTTTTTAAATGACTGGGTTGCCAAAATCCCGATGGCGGCGCTGGTGGCGGTAATGATTATGGTATCGATCGGAACTTTTGATTGGGGATCGGTTGTTAATATCAAGAAGCATCCTCTTTCAACCAATATTGTCATGATTGCCACCGTGGTGGTGGTGGTTTGGACCCACAATTTGGCCTACGGCGTGTTTGTTGGGGTATTGTTAGCTTCACTATTCTTCGCCAATAAAATCAGTCATTTTATGTATGCCGAAAGTGAATTGGATGAAGAGACAAGTACTCGAACCTACACTTTTCACGGACAGATATTTTTTAATTCGTCAGCAAAGTTTTTAGCTAACTTTAATTTTAAGGAAGCGGTTTCTAAAGTGGTAATCGATCTCAGTCGAGCTCACTTTTGGGATATAACCGCGGTTCATTCTCTCGATATGGCGGTGATAAAGTTTAGACGAGAAGGTGCACAAGTTGATATTATCGGTCTCAATGAGGCCAGCGAAACCATCGTCGACAGGTTTGGTGTTCACGATAAGCCAGAAGAACTAGAGAAAGTATTAGGAGGTCACTAATGACCAGCCAGACACAGGATAAAAGCAAAGTGAAAGAGTTTTCACTGTTTAGTGGTCGGGTTATTTTGGCCTGTTTGGATGGGTCATCTACCAGTGAGCAAGTTTGTGATTACGCCAGCTGGATGGCAAAAGCGGTAGACCGTCCATTAAAACTATTACATACCATTGAACATAACCATAATCCGGCGGTTAGTGACTATAGTGGTGCAATTGGTTTAGGTAGTCAGCAAGAGTTACTCGAAGAGTTAACCGAAGTTGAGCAAAGCCGCGCGAGTTTGTTGATTAAAAAAGGCCAATTGATTTTAAACGCCGCTAAGCAAAAAGCATTAGCAGCTGGCGTCGCAAAAGTTGAAACTTATCAACATCACGGAACGTTAGCTGAGTCTTTAATCGAAATAGAAGACGATATTCGTGCAATGGTGATCGGTATTCGAGGTAAGCAACATGAGCACCAAGCCGAGGGTTTTGGTCATCAGTTGGAATCGGTTATTCGTTCGATGCATAAACCTATTTTGGTCGTTAACAAAGCTTTCTCTCAACCGAACAAAACCATGTTAGCTTATGACGGTAGTGCTAGCTGTAAAAAAGCCTTGCAAATGATCGTAGAAAGTCCGCTATTGCAAGGGATGCCTTGCCATGTGGTTTATGTTGGCAAAAATGGTGAAGCACTTTTAGATGAAGCCAATGTTGTGTTAAAAAATGCCGGAGTCGAAGTGACCTGCGTTCAGCTAGAAGGTGAAGTCGATGAAGTACTGGCAAAATATCAAATTGAAAATGATATTGAGTTAACCCTTATGGGGGCCTTCAGCCACAATCGATTTAGAGATTTATTGTTAGGAAGCTTTACTGCAAAAATGCTAGCTGCGACCAATCGTCCACTATTGCTTTTGAGATAAATCGGCCATATAAATATCTGCGTGAATCGAGTCGGTTTGACTGAAAACTAATTGCGAATGAGTCGAGTTAACACTAATTGATAAGCCAACCGTTGAAGGAAGTACTTCAGTCACTAGCTGCTCTTCTCCGGAAATTAAGTTTCTCCGCCAAATTCCTCTCGACTCTCTCACTTTCGGGAAATACAAATAGTGCCCTTTTAAGGTCCAGTAGCCGTCAAGTGACGGGCTAAATTCTTTAATTAGCGTTTGTCTATTATCTCCGTTGATATCCATCGAATAAATCCCATCGGTTCCGTTTAAAGTGAATACTATTAACCCTTGAGGGGACACTTCAACTCTTGTTATGTTCTCATCAGAAAGTGATAGGATGTTACCTTGAGGGTCGAGCTTTAAGAGTCCGTTGTTACCAGCCTTACTTTTTGATACCGCGAGAATATCGCCGTTGACGGTGTATACGCAGGCAAAATGTTCACCAACAATTACATCTATAACCTTTTGCTGTTTCGATTTCATGTCAATTTCAATGCAACGATAACCTTTCGGACCTCGGCGAGATACCATTATTTTTCGGCCGTCAGCTGACCAACTAGGCATTACCAAATCATGCTGTGGAAGTTTAAAAAACTCCGTTTGTTGTTGGGTATCTTGTGAATATATCCAAACTTCTCCGCGGCCACTGCGATTGGTTACAAAAGCTATTTTTTTTCCATCTGGCGAAAACGAAGGAAAGTTGTTGTATTTAATCGATTCGATTAATTTTATTGGTGGGGCCTTTTCCGTAGTTAAATCGATACTCCAAATATTGGCGTTAAATCTTACTTCTCTATAGGCTAAAACAGAGTTACTTTTGTCAAAAGAAGGAAATTGAGCATCTTTTGCACCAAGTAGCTGCAATTGTTCATTATTGGTATCTGCAAGCCAAAGTTTTCGATCGCCGAAGTGATTACTGTCGAATACTATTTGGTGCTCATTGTTCAGCCAATCAAAACTAGTAATATAGTGCAGATCAGAAGTGATTGGTTTACTTGGATTTTCAGAATTTAAATCTAACACGTGAATGCTTCGGCTCGACTCGGTACCGCGGGTAAATGCCAATAGCTTTCCATTGGCTGAATATCGAGGGCGAGTATCAAAGTCGTTAATTAACGTCGGAGCTGTCAGCTGAAGGTTTTGTTTGGATTTAAAATGATGTACCCAGATCGCAGCATTAGTAGAATCATTCTTGGTACTTTTTGCAACATAAGCTAGCTGTTCACCATCAGGCGATGGGTCAAAAATTCCAGCCATAGTTGGCATAAAGCAATTAACTATTTCTTCTCGGATCAAACTGGGCAGTTGGTATCGATAGATTTTACATTGCCCATCTTGAAACCCACCTACAAACAATGATTGATCATCGTGCGAAAACGAAGCTGAATACAGATTTTGTTCTGGATCTTCGATATCATAAAGGGGCTCCCCTTGCGCATTAATCAAACGTATGACTAACCGCGATTTTTTTCGTATCGTAAACGCAATCATCTCTCCATTGTTTGATAGTTCAGGATGTAACTCCAGTTCTGTGTCAGTGGTCAGGCGAGTAGCGCTATTTAAACCAGTCTTTAAGTCATTAGAAAAATCCCCCGGATGCGAACTATAGAGCGTAATTAGTAATAGTGCCGAGGAAAACAAAACCATGATAGATATTATCATTCTGCCGGTTTTGTTAGATTCCAAGGGGTGAATAAATCGATAGCCTTTTTTAGGGACTGTTTCAATGTAGGTGGGGGTATTTGATTTGTCTTTTAGAACTGCTCTAAGCTCGGCAACACATCTAGAGAGAGCATCGTCATTGACTATTTTATCGGGCCACAAATTATCGCTTAGTTGTTCACGAGACAAGACTAAATCGCTATGCGCTATCAGTATTGCCAACAACTTCGCTAATCGAGGTTGCAGCCGAACAGAAGACTGTGGTGAACACAATTGTCCGTCGGAAGGATCAAACTTAAATTCTCCGAATTCGCAGGGACTAATAATGGCAGGTAAAACTTCTGATTGCATAGAGCTGGCTTAGTTTTGTTAGTTGGAATAAAGGGTCTAATTATTTGAACATGCTAATTTGTGTTTTCTCGAGATAGTTTAAGCTTTTAATTTTGACAACCTCTCTTTGCTAATATCGATTGAGCGGGCATCATGTCCTAGCGAGTCAACAAAGTTTCAACGCCAAAAAAGAATATCACCTGCACAAATATCTGACCAGCTAAATCACATAATTCGTTCGTCAACACAATAGTGCGTTTATCGTTCAGCTAACCTTTTGATTTATAACATTAAATAAATACTCTGGAGGTTTTCCGGAAGTAAAAAAGATCTCTGCTGGAGGTCTTTTCTACAAAATTCAATTAGCCTCGATTACCTAATCAATTAGAGATAAAGAGGAATTTTATGAGTTATCTAAAAATTATGGTCTCAGTGTGTGCCATCTTGCTATTGAGTATATTTGTTACAAAAGTACACTCCCTAACACCTGATTTAGGCGATGACCAATGTGCCTCACTTCTTTTAGTCAGCAGTTGGACACGAAATAATGTAAAAATTTACGATGGCTGTAGTGGTGAGTTTATCAAAGACCTAGACAGTCAAGGATTGATCCAAGGTCCATTAGGGATTTTGGAAGCTCCCGACGGTGACTTATTGGTTATCAGTGAAACGAATGGCCGATTGCTAAAGTTTGACCGCCAAACACTTTCCAAAGGAACTGTCATTCTGGGAGACGATCCCGCGACCAATGAAGTCGAAGATAATTTTATTGCAGGTCCTTCCGGAGCAGTTCTCGATCAAGATGGCTTTCTTTATGCTGCAAGCTTTACTCGCAATTCCGTGGTCAAAATTGATACTCGAACTTGGCAAATTGTAGACGAAATGCTGGCTGCAAATAGCGGGCAAATTTCTGGTATTGATGCGGGCTTGGCTATAAGTGAGTCTGGTGAGTTGTATTTACCCGGATACAACAGTGACAATATTATTAAAATCAACTTATCGACTAAGGCAGTTAGTGAAGTGGTTTCTGCGGGACGTGCTGGATTGAACGCGCCGCGTACCATTTTGTTAAGAGGTCAAGAGCTAGTTGTAACGGGGGAACAGAGTAATAATGTGATGGTATTCGATAATACAACCGGAGCATTCAAGCAAACGATTCTCGATTTGGATGGCCCGACTGGCATGATGGCTGATGGTGATAACCATTTTATCATAAATAATTCGCGGGCTGTTTTTAGGGTCAGGAATGATGGTAGTGACATTGAACAACTTGTTGCGAGTGGCGCGGGCAGTTTGACTGGTGGAACCTTCGTCTATCGCTTACATAAAACTTCTAATGATAGCGACCAGGACGGCCTAACTGATGATGAGGAAACTGATACATATGGGACCGATCCAAATAATGCGGACACTGATAGTGATGGCCTTTCGGATGGTGACGAAATAATCATTCACTCTACAAATCCGCTTCTGGCAGATAGCGATTCAGATGGAATAAATGATGACTATGAGATAGCCAATTCACTAAACCCTAACACTGATGACGCTGCTCTTGATTTAGATGAAGATGGACTGACTAATTTTGAAGAGTATCAACTAGGGACGTTGGCCAACAAATCGGATACCGATGGTGATGGAGAAGCCGATGGTGTCGATAGTAACCCATTGATCCCAAACACAGCTCCAGAACTTTTCGGTGTACCAGAGCTAAGTGTTGATCAAGATAGTCATTATGAGTTTGTTCCGGAAGTATCCTATCCAGGTGATTTAAGTACCGTTTCATTTAGTATTGCTAATCAGCCTCAATGGGCTAGTTTTGATCAACAAACTGGAGAGCTTTCTGGAGTTCCTAACAATAGTGATGTGGGAGTGACCAACGGTATTCAAATTACAGCTACTAACGGTCACCACTTAGTTCCTATGGATAGCTTTTCGTTGACCGTAATTAACATCAATGATGCGCCCAGTTTGGTCAGTAGTATTCCAGCGCAAACGGTTACTATTGGTAATAACTTAACGGTCCAAGTGAGCAACTTTTTTACTGATATAGATACGAGTGATACATTAATTTACTCCGCTACTGGACTTCCCGATGGAGTAACCATAAGTGAAGCAGGCGCTATTAGTGGTAGCCCTACCATCACGGGGCAATATCAGATCACTGTCACGGCCACAGACTCTTCGGATGTATCAGCAAGCGCAAATTTTACTCTTACGGTCAATGAAGAGGTTAAGTCTAGCGGAGGAGGTAGTTTTGGATTGCTATTATCGATGCTACTATTGATATTTAACCGGCGATTTGTCTCTCCTAAAGGATTCCAAAAGAATTAATCAGGGCGCAAAAAAAGGGTGAACCGGTTACGGTTAGCTTGTTCACCCACCCAAGTTTCAATTTTTCCAAATAGTCTTCACTAAATTCGTTAGAATGATAGTCTAGTTTGTCGCATGACATCTCGATTCAACTTAGTTACACTCTCATCAATTGAATCCCCCAGAGATGTTTACGAGCCCTTTCATGTCAGCAAAGATACTTTCCAATTTGTTTTGGCTATTTGCTTTTCTTTGTTTCATGCTTTTGCTGCAAACTGGCGATGAGCCGATCACCAAATCAAGTGTTCCACTCGAGAAACCTATTCAAGTTAGAGTTGAAAATCGAGAAATCTCCACTCATCCAGAGTTCTATAGAACCTATGAAGATCTTTTTGCGTTGACAGATGATGAGCAAAAGTTAGCTGCTATTCAACAATTGTTAACACTGGCCAAAAGAGAAGGAATAACAGACGTTGAAATTCTCCAAAATCTTAATTTGATGGCTGCGGATATTCATGAGTCTCGTTGGCATATGGTTTATGCGCTTAAATTTTTCAAAGCTTCGCAACGTCATCGTTTCGACAAGCATGTAGAGCATAAGATTGAAGCGATCAAATCGTACCTTTCCAAAGTTGAAGCCGAGCGTGGTTTAAACAGCGAATATATTGCTACCAAAGATACTGGGCCCGCTAAATCATTTAGAGGTAAGGTCCTAGTAGCTTATGTTTTTATTGACGACGGGATTAAAACGCGTTGGAGTAATAAAACAAGACAGCGAACCCAAATGGTGATGCAAAGTGTTCAGCAGTGGCAAAAAGAGCGCGCTGCCGAGTACCAAGTCAATGATATTGAGTTTATTAACAAGACTTTCATCGCTAGTCGAAATCCGATGCTAACTAGTCCTAAAGCGGTTTCATTTTCTAGCTCTCACCAAGAAATTACTGACTACGTAGAATATGTTGCTAACTCTTTAGGGGCTAAATCCATAGGGGATTTTATCACTGAGCAACTCGAGGAATCAGGCGCTGAACAAGGTGTCGTTGTTTTACACAGCAATCTTAATCAACGTTCGTTTGCTAGTCGTTGTGGATATACACATCGACAAAATGTTTTTAGAAATGGTCGACTAGAAACAAAACTGATCTCTAAATGTAAAGACGAATACGTTATGCTGATGGAGCAAGTCGAACGTAATCGCTGGGATAAAATGCACTATGCTCAAGCCCATGAAATGATGCATGTATTTGGTGCCGCTGATCTTTACAACATTAATTCTGCTAGTGACTACGCGGTGACCGATATCATGAATTTTCAGAGTAAGAATCTGATCCACAGCAAGGTTGAACCAATTACAGCCTTCGCCATCGGTTGGCAAAAACAACCGCCTAAAGCGCCGTTTGAAATATTAGAACGTTAACCAAAATCAGTGAATAAAACCGAATAACAATATTAACGAGGATTAACAATGGAAATTAGTTCAATTGAGCAAACGCTCACCTTCTTAGGTATCAACTTAGTCTACGCACTAATCACTTTATTGGTCAGTGTGTTTGCTTTAGTGGTCATTGATAAATATGTGTTTACCAAAATCGACTTTATCGAAGAAATTAAAAAAGGGAATATTGCGGCAGCGATGTTTCAAAGTACTATTTTGATTTTTATTGGGTTGGTAGTAGCGGTTTCTATGAGTTAGAGTGCTAGAGTTTTCAAATAGATTGAGCGGAGTCGAAATTTAGAGAGATGAAACCCTTCGACTGCGCTCAGGGCGCTGGAGTTTTTTAAAGTAGATTGAGCGGAGTCGAAATCGGGGTAAGTTTAAAGAGATGAAACCCTTCGACTGCGCTCAGGGTGCTGAAGTTTTTCAAGTAGATTGAGCGGAGTCGAAATCGGGCTAAATTTAGAGAGGTGAAACCCTTCGACTGCGCTCAGGGCGCTGAAGTTTTTCAAGTAGATTGAGCGGAGTCGAAATCGGGTTCATTGAAAAACTAAAATCTCCTCAATTCCTATCAGCTCAAGATTTCTCCTAATTGTGTAAAAAATGCACAGTTGCATAAAAATTAAACAATGGTATGATGCGCGCCTGTTAATTAGACCTGCCCAAAAAAGCGAAAGCTGGTAAGGCTGATTTACCCTATAGGCCTAACTCAATGTAGGCTAATTTCTAATGTTAAATAAACTTCGGTTTATTGCAGTAAATATTAAGAGATAACTATGTCAGATACTTATAGTGTTGTTTTAACAGGAAAATTACTCGATGGATATGAGCCCAAAAGCGTTCAAGAGTCTTTTTCTGAGCTCTTTAAATTAAGCCAAGATAAGGTTCAAGCTTACTTTAATGGTCAACCTAAAGTGGTTAAGAAAGCGGCAGATCACCAAACCGCGACCCGTTTTAAAGCTAAAATTTGAGAGTTTAGGTGCGTCAGTAGAGCTTCGCCCTGTAGCGACGACGGCTAATTCTCCCGCAACGAATGATAAAACAGAGTCGTCTGAGACCAAGGTTCAATTATCTAAGGTTCCAGCATCTTCTATACGTACTTCTGCATTATCGGAGCCACCTGCTAACAAACAGTCGGCCAAAGCCTCTCGTCAAAAGGTTAAGAAAGCATTTACCGAATTCACTCTTGATGATTGTGTTAACGAAATTGATTTTGGTCGTAAGAAGCAAATTAGCAAAATGAAAGCGATTGAAATAGCTCACCAACCTAAAAGTGTGTTGCCAATGCTGATTGGTTTTGGTTGTCTTGCGTTTGCGGCTGCTGACGCTGGACTTAATTTCTCCGGCATAATGCAGATAACAGGAACTCTTTGGGCACCTATTACTGCTGCATTAGTTGGCTTAGTTGCTATAAAGTCTAGCGCCGAAAACTAGAAGTCCAGTTTAATTCCTGAGTCAAATCATGCCGTCAATTGACGGCATTTTTATACTAGAGATAAACGATCTCATTCTCAATCGATGACTTTTTCCAGATGCCATACCTTGGAAACAATACACCAGCCATCGGCATCCTTAACAAAGCTCAAATGATCAACAAACACATTCTGATGCGCGCGTATTCTGATTTTAACTGTGGCGCAATCTTGTGAGAGCCAATCCACCATAATAATTTCGTGTTCTCGGTTTTGATTGACGCTAGCGGGTGACGAGCGTGTTGCAACATCTTGTCGAAAGCTAGCAATAGGATCGACAAAAAGCTTGCCTTGGTCAACATCAAACAAACTAGAGCTTGGGTGAAAGACTTTATCCAATAGTTCAACGTCGCAAAAATACAGTGCATCAAAGTAAGTGTTTACTGCGGCAAATAAGTCTTGTTCTCTCATGGACTGGTTCCTGATTCTGGTGAGTGAGTTGATATTGTAGTGAACAAACTCGATTGATAATATTGGCCTACAAGATAATATGCGTTAATATTGAGCCAATAAGTCTGATTTTCACCAAAATTTGACCATAGGTTTGGTTAATAGAGAGGTCATTAATGCCCATATCCCCCGACAGCGAGTCTTTAGACAATCCCACCTCTCACAGAGTCGCTATTTTAGTGGATGAGCATTTGGCGCTTTTTGAGCTGGGGTGCGCGACAGAATTATTCGCTTTGCCACGACCTGAAATGGCTCATTGGTATCAAACAGAAGTTGTGACTTTTGCTGATTCCAGTTTACAGGCGACCGGTGGGTTAGCGGTTAAAGCCAAGAAAGTTGAAGGTTTGTCTGATTATCACACCGTGGTGATACCTAGCTGGCCAGTATTAAAAACCGCAGACACTCAAATTCTAGAAGCCATTCGCGCCTTTTATCAAAAGGGAGGTCGAGTCCTATCCTTTTGCTCAGGGGGGTTTTTAGTGGCTCAAACTGGACTATTAGATGGCAAATCTGCCATCACTCACTGGCGTTACGCCGATCAATTTAAGCAGCAATTTCCTAAAATTAACTACGTGGATGACGTGCTCTATTTATACGACGGTCAATTAGGTTGTTCTGCCGGAAGTTCCGCCGCGATCGATTTGGGTATTGAAGTAATTCGCCAAGATTTCGGTTATCAGATCGCTAACCAAGTAGCGCGTCGGCTGGTGTTAGCAGCGCATCGCAGTGGTGGCCAGTCACAATTTGTAGAAACTCCGTTACCAAAAGACTCTAGCCGGTTTTCAGCCACCTTAGATTGGGCAATTCAAAATATCGATCAATCGCTGGATGTCGGTAAGTTAGCAGAAAAAGCTAGAATGACTCGCCGAACGTTTGATCGTCACTTTAGAAACACCCTAAATATGAGTCCTAAAGAGTGGTTGATTCATCAAAGGTTAGAGCGAGCAAAATCGCTTCTTGAAACGACCCACCATAAAGTGGATCAAGTTGCTTATAACTCTGGTTTTGAATCAGCAATGTCTTTAAGACATAATTTTCGTAAATACTTACGTTTGTCGCCTACCCGTTATCGAAAGCAATTTTTTATGGGGGATTAGCGTTTCATGGCGTACATAACTCGTTCATTGAAATGAGTTTTCTCACTTTTGAATCTCTTGTAACAGCACGCCGAAAAGCTATCTTATTGATTTAATAAAAGAATTGCCTCAATCATCTGCGTCTACGGCGCTCAAATACGTGTAGTACGCGTTTTATCAGATCAATTATCGAGCACTAACTAATTGATTATTAAAACAATCTGGGATTAAATGGTTCTTTTTAAAGCGTGCCTATGTTTGTTTTGCGAATATAGAAACTTGTTATGCGAGTTAAGGAAAACTAATGAAACTGACACTTCAATATTCACACCATAGCCATGATGAGAGCGAGGTTATTGATGACCCATCCGCTACAAAGGCTATAGAATTGTTTGATAGCTTTAACTGGGATTCTGAATCAAATAAAGCAAATGAATTGAAGAAGTGCTCACCTACGTTAATGGTGGAGCTTTCGGCTAACAACTTTATATGGGTTTCGTCTTACAGTGAAGATGGTATTATCAAATTTGTCTCAAACTGCAAATTTCCAGGAATAGTAAAAGCTTGGTTTGGCTTCTCAGAAAAAGAAGGCATAGTTGATCTCGACTCAAATGAATTAACCCCAATCAATGCGAGAAAAGCATTAGAGTATTTCCTAAATGGTTCACATGAAGAATTGCGATGCGTATATTAAATGCATAACAATACGCTGAATTTAAGCGCAAAAACATGCGCTAACTTAGCTTGGCGTTATACGAGAAAATGAAAACTAGCATTTTAATATTAAGTTTTATCTTTCTTTCGGGATGTACGTCAGTTAGAGACCATAGTCAGTCTACGAAATACGCTCCGACTTTAGGTGTAAAATATCTAACAGCTGATGCTCTGATTTGTAAGAGGGAGCCTCAGGAAATGAAGAGTGGCGTTTTGCTTGAAAATGAAATTGTCTGGCAAAAAATCGACAAAGAATGCAATTTCGGTAGCACTCTTTCCAAACTACCTAAAGGCACAGAAATTAGAGTATTGTCTATTGAAGAACATGTGCATAGAACATTATTATATTTTTTTGAACATTGGTATCTTATAGGCGAAGTCCAAGTAGAAGGTAAAATATACAAGTTTTATCATTTTTACGGAATTAACGAATCTAGAGAGTATCCTGAATGGAACTAGAGTATAACCAGATTTTGAATTTGAGCCGGCAAGAAACACCTCTCAAATTAAATTGGCGTTAGGATTACTAGATGGCTACGGATTTTTTAGTCGCACAATTATGGATACCAATGATTATCCTGACTGTGGTGCTTCTGGCTTCCTACTTCATATTAAGAAAGAAAGGGATTGAAAAAGAATTTACCGATTTAAACGGCAAAAGGGTTCTTTTTGGCTTTGTTGGCGCTGTGTTGGCTACGATAATTTACACCGGTGTTTCTGCTTTGCAGTTAGGAATTTCAAAAGTTGATTTGGGTCATATTACTTATGATGAGTTATCAAATCTCTATTTGGGGTATTGGTTATACTATTTTGCGCTGGTTGGTTTTTTTATGCTCGGTGGGTTGTTGGTTATCGGAATTCCCGCAATATTTTTGCTAAATAAATTTAGAGTTGCATCCTATTTCGGGCTTTTCTAATAGCTCTTCTAATTGCGTTTATACGCGGAGCAATAGTTATGAATTCGCCGTACAATAATTGGTGTGAGTCGCATTCTTTGGAATGTTCAGCAGGTAATTTTCTTGACATGTTTATAGTTTTTGCAGTTTTAGGTGTTGGATTTGGGATTGGAGCAAAGTTACCGATTTGGAGGAACTGTGTTGGAAGCGAATCCTAACAATGTGCTGTTAGAGACAAAACTACGCTGCGCTTCGATTTGCCCCAGGGGTGGGCGTAAATAATCCACGCTATCAGCAAGATAATTCATCACGGATTCTTAGTCACTGTGACCAATTTTTCCAAATGACTTACTTAAACAACAACAAAAACTCGCTTAAACTAATCTTCCAAAAGAATCAGTGAAAACGAGTTTTGATGATGTTGTCTGATATTTTAATGGTATGGCTTACTTAGACTTTGCCGCCAAATGAGCCACTGCAATTTCCACTCGTTTTATTTCCCGCATTAACGAACTTCGATTCATTTCCATAAACAACCACTGCTTGAGGGCGACTTGAGCAAAAACAGCTAACAATAAACACACCCCCCAAAAGATCTGGTCACGAACCACTTCACTAATGAAAAACTCATAGCCAGTCCAAATCATGATACCCGTAGCTAACAGAGTGAAAACATTGACGGCAATGACCCAACGACCCATCCCGCCTCTAAATGAGCCAAACACTAAGTCGAATAGACCTTCTTTATCTTGTGCAATTTCTTCATAATTAGGTGAATCATTAAGTAAATCTTGTTTAATTTTCTCATCGATATTCATGATGTTATCTCCTATGAATTAACTAGAATTTGTTGCTTATTTTTGCGCTAAATACTTTTGTTTTAAAATATTTCTCGCTCTGTTTAATCGTGATTTAACGGTACCTATTGGAATGCTTAACACCGCAGCGATCTCGGCCACTCTAAAGTCTTCCAAATAAAACAAGTGGATTATTTCGCGTTCCACTTTCGGTAATTTATCGACAAAGTCGACGACCGATAAATTGTCATTTGTTTCACTTGCCTCAATATACTCGGCCAATTTTTCAGTGCTTATAGACGCTTCATCAAATGAATCAAAATGTTGTTCTCTTTTAGATGAGGCTCGTACAAGATCAATCGTTTTCCAGCGCACTAAGCGATAAATCCAGCTTTTAAAAGCACGCGGATCATTAAGTTGTCTGATGTTCTTAGCTGCTTTAATCCAGGCTTCTTGTACTGCATCATTAGCAATTTCTCCATCACCACAAATCTTAAAAGCAAACCCAATCAATGGACTTAAATAGTGACTATAGAGCACGCCAAAAGCCTTCTCATTTCCCTGTTGGGCGGTTATCACCATTAAGTCTATTTCTGCTTGAATCATGAGCGTTTCTCTTTGTTCTGTACTGTAAAGACGCCTGACTGAGATTTTAGGTTCATTTAAATGGCACGCTATTGGGTGTAAAGCGGAATGAGGAATGAGGAATCTACATCACTCATAATTGCATCATTATCATAGCGCAGCTCGAGCAGTATAACTTCAAGAATGTGTTCGTTAATGAACAGATCATTTTTGAGTCGTTCACTAGCGAACAATTGAATGGATAATAAGATCACCATCGAAACTGACGTCATACACTAACTCTTTGTTTTAAATGAAAATTGTTATAAAGACAAAACTTGGCATGAATCCTGTAATACAGTAGTTATTCCAATAATACATTTAGAATCGAGCTTAACAAATATCATGGATCGTCCGTTATCTGAATCCGCTCAAAAGTCAAACAAGCTAAAGCTTGTAACCAACATCAGTAAATGGGCTGGGGGGCTATTGATTTTAGTATTCGCGTTGCACTGGTTGTTTTCTCCCTCAGTTAATCGAAGTACTTTGAGAACGGCTGTTGTCGAGCAAGGCACCATTACTGCGACGGTTAATGCCGGAGGTGTGGTAATTCCGTTGATAGAAGAAACCATTGCCAGTGAACTAGAAACTCAACTTGTAAAAGTGATCGCTCAGCAAGGAGCAAAAGTATCAAAAGGCGATGTCATTATGTTGCTAAATCCCCAGCGAGTCGAATTGGAAGTCGATAATATCGAAGAAAAAATAGCGCTTAAAGATACTCAAATTCAAGCTAAACAACTGCAATTGAGTAAAGCTATCAATGATATTGATAGCCGATACGAACTATTGGAAGTCGACTTGCAAAGTAGAGCGACTAGAGCCGAAAGACTTAACCAACTAAGTGGAATAGGGGCTTTTTCGAAGCACGAACTTCTTGAGTCGGAACTTAATGTTAAGCGCACTAAAATTGAAATGCGGCAACTAAAACAATCTAAGCAAGATTTAAAATTAACCACCAAGGCAGAAATTGAAGGGCTTAATCTTGAAAAGTCCATCTTACAAAAGTCTTTGCTAGAGCAAAAGCGATTACTTTCAGCCACCACTGTACGAGCTAGTCGAGATGGGGTACTTACTTGGTTAAAAAATGAAGAAGGCGCAAGTGTCACTATTAGCGAGCCATTGGCAAGGATCGCCGATCATTCCAAATTTAAAATTGAAGCGACTTTGTCAGATTTTTATTCCACTCAATTAACCGAAGGCATGTCTGCGCAAATATATCATGATGACAAAGTTATTATGGGAGAACTATCCAGTCTTTCGCCGACCATTGAAAACGGCGTTATGAAAATTCAAGTCAAATTAGCCGAAGGAAACTATCAAAACCTAAGAAGCAACCAAAGAGTTGATGTCGGTTTAGTTTTGGAAACCATCCCGCAAACAATGATTTTGCCTAAGGGGCCGTATGTATCGGGCCGAGGTTTACATCAAGTCTTTGTGATTCGTGACGACTATGCTTTTCGTACTGAGGTAGAAATCGGCACCAGTAATCCCAATCAGCATCAAATTATTAGTGGTCTATTGATTGGAGATGAGGTCATTATTTCGGATGTTAAAGACTATCTTCATTTAGAACAATTTTCGATTAATTAAGGAACTACGTTTATGTTAAAACTCAGCAATATTAGTAAGACGTTTCAAACAGACAAAATTGAAACCATCGCTCTATCAGAAATCAATATGCAGGTAGATAAAGGAGAGTTTGTTTCTATTATGGGGCCATCCGGTTGTGGTAAAAGTACTCTGCTTAACATCATGGGTCTGTTAGACCAACCGACTGAAGGTCAAATTGAAGTCGACTCCAATGTCATTTCGTCATACAAAGACAAAGACATTACCGGGCTAAGAAACAAGAAAATAGGGTTTATTTTTCAGAGCTTCCATTTGATTCCGGATCTTCGAGTTATAGACAATGTCGAGCTACCATTGTTGTACCGAAAAATGTCTGCCAAACAAAGACGCGAACTCGCTCAAGAAGCATTAGAAAAAGTTGGTCTTAAAGCGCGAACTCAGCATTATCCTACTCAATTATCAGGCGGCCAACAGCAAAGGGTAGCGATTGCACGGGCGATTGTAGGCAAGCCGGAATTATTGTTGGCCGATGAGCCGACTGGAAACTTGGACAGCCATATGGGCGATGAAATTATGCAGTTATTAGAAAACCTGCACCAACAAGATAAAGCAACCATTGTGATGGTGACTCACGATGAAGAAATGGCCAAACGAACCGAAAGAACGATTCGAGTTTTCGACGGCCAGCTAGTCCACTAGCAAGGAGAGTTAGATGCTATACAACTATGTATTAACGGCTTGGAAAGTCTTTTTAAGGCGCAAGTTCTTCACTTTTATCAATCTATTTGGGATTAGCCTTACGTTGGCGGTATTGATGATTGCGACGAGTATGGTCGAAGGTTATTTGTATCCCAAGGGGCCAGAAAAAACCAGCGCAAACTATAAAGTCATTGACAGGCTTACATTAACTAACGAGAAACATACCAGTACCTATGGTGGCCGTTTAGGTTTTAAATTCATTAAAGAAAATATTTGGCGACTCACTTCACCAGAAATAATCTCTCTTAATTCTGGAGCTTCTTCAGTCGCTCTTTATCAAAACAATCAAAAGATGCCAAAATCTTTTAGAAGAACCGACGCCAACTATTGGAAAATTCTTGATTTCAAATTTATTGAAGGACGAGCGTTTGACCACGGGGAAGTTGAACAGGGGCAGTTTGTTGCGGTAATCAATCAAAAATTGGCAACTGAGTTGTTCGGACAATCGTCGGCTATTGGAAAGAGTTTAGATTTTAATAACCAACGATTTCAAATTATTGGGGTTACTGAAAACGTTTCGGAAATTGAGAGAAACGCTACCGCAGATATCTGGACGCCATATACCACTATGCCTTCAACCTCTTATCAGCAAGATTACCAAGGAAGTTGGGAAGTGATTGTTTATCACTCGGATCCCTCGATGCTCGATGAAATTCAAAAGGAATATATAAATATGCTTAAGAATGATCTGGTACTTGATCATCAAGATGGTATGAGTGTCGCTTATAGTGGTGCCTTTAATAAATTTGAGAATATCGCTTACCAGGCTTTTTCTGACGAATATAGTTATCAAAGTGGAACCAAGACATTAGCCACTGTCTTAATCGTTCTGGTTGTCGTATTTATGTTGTTACCTAGTATCAACATGATCAATCTTAATGTGAGTCGAATTATGGAGCGCTCATCTGAAATTGGTGTGCGCAAAGCGTTCGGCGCTTCAGCTAGTCAGTTAGTCGCTCAATTTATTGTCGAAAGTATTCTAATTACTTTGGTAGGCGGCCTTATTGGCATTCTAATTAGTGTGTTCCTGCTTAACTTAATTGAGCAAAGTGGATTGATAGCTTTTGCCGAATTTGGCATGAACTTAAGAGTCCTGTTTATTGGCTTTGTCCTAATCCTTGTATTCGGTTTTATATCCGGAGCTTACCCTGCCCTCAAAATGTCGCGACTTAATCCTGTTAGTGCGTTAAAAGGAGGAGAATAATATGCTGATACATATACTAAAGATGGTTTGGAATCGTAAAAAATCAAATGCGCTGATAGTGGCAGAAATTGCGATTGCCTTCTTAGTGGTTTTTTCTCTGACAGCGTTAGCTCTACGGAACTATCAGCTTTATCAAACGCCACTTGGATTTGATTACCAAAACATGTGGCGAGTGACCATCAAACCATCAGCTCAATGGCAGCCTGAAAGAGACTTGGTTGCGGTGAAACAAATACTGTCTGAATTAGAAAAACAACCAGAAGTTTCGAGAGCACATCTTTTAGATAATCCGACTTTCCTGAACTGGAGTTGGACTAGCTCTTACGAGCTTGATGGAAAAATAATCCGATATACAGGAAACCGTTTTGACGATAAAGCACCAGAAACTTTTGGAATGACACTGCTGGAAGGGCGTTGGTTTGGACCACAAGACTCTGGGCAAAACTACACGCCTGTGTTGATCAACAAACGTTTCGTCGACACTTTTTTCCCTGGAGAAAATGTCATAGGCAAGAATATTGCGGAAGTTAACGAAAAGAATCCACAAGAGCGAAGAGTGGTTGGTGTTTTTCAAGACTTCAGGCAAATGGGAGAGCTCTCAAAACTAACGCCCTATTTATTTGAGAGACTTGATATTGATAGTTCATCCAATCGACCTTTAAGAGGAATTGAGTTGAAGATGAGCCCTAATACACAAATTATTTTCGAAGAACAAATGCAAAAAATAATGAAGCGTATTGCGCCTCATTGGGAATTTGATATTCAAACTTGGGAGTCTAAGCGGCAAACCCATATCAAGGAAACGCTTTTGCCGATTACCATTTTAGCAATTGTCGGCTGCTTCTTGATGGTGATGGTCGCAATGGGACTATTTGGAGTTCTTTGGCAAAATGTTACCGCTAGAACTCAAGAAATTGGATTAAGAAGAGCTCTAGGTTCAACTGAAAAGCAAATTCATGCGCAAATAATTACTGAACTATTAGTGGTCAGCTTCTTTGGTGTCAGTATCGCAGCGCTGATACTGGTGCAATTGCCACTATTAGGCGTTTTTAGTGAATTAAATTGGAGTCTATTTGGCTCTGCTTTTTTCATTGCGCTGGTAATGATGACTTTGCTATCTGTTATTTGTGCTTTTTATCCAGGTAAAATAGCGACCAACTATTCTCCGTCGGAAGCATTGCATTATGAGTAGTTTAATCTAATGCAGAAGTCGATTAGTATACGAGTAGAAATGTTGGAAGATAACAAACAGACACTTGCACTAGGAAATAGGCGCTGATTGGATGAGTAATAAGACAAATAAACTAGTTTCTGTGTTAATCGTAGATGATGACCACTCGGTAACTGCATCCATAGCGCTTTTACTCAAACAAAATGGGATCAATGCACTCACAGCAGCCAACCCAGAAAGTGCGATAGAGATCTTAGAGAACTCTGCAGTCGATTTGATTCTACAGGATATGAATTTTTCGCGAAATACTAGTGGCGAAGAAGGTATGCAATTACTCAAATCGATTAAACAGCAAACTCCTCACGTACCAGTGATCTTAATGACTGCTTGGGGATCAATTGAGTTAGCTGTTGAAGGTATCAAACAGGGTGCAGCAGACTTTATGACTAAACCATGGAGTAATCAACAGTTACTTAAAACCATAAAGACTAGTTTGGAGTTACACCAAGTCAATCAAAGCCCTCCAATAGGAAGAGCGGAGTTAGATCAAGCGTTCAATTTTTCTTCCATAATAGGAAATGATCCGGCGATGCTTGAAATGCTTTCCACGATTGGTCGGGTTGCTTCAACCGATGCGCCCGTTCTAATTTTAGGCGAAAGTGGAACCGGTAAAGAGTTGGTCGCTGAAGCTATCCATCAAAACTCCCATAGGAAACAAGGGCCTTTAGTTAAACTCAATCTAGGAGGAATGAGCGCCTCTTTGTTCGAGAGTGAAATGTTCGGTCATGTTCGAGGGGCTTTTACAGATGCCAAGCAAGACAGAAAAGGGCGATTTGAAGTCGCTGACTCCGGTAGTATTTTTCTTGATGAAATGGGAGATTTAGAACCATCATCTCAAGTCAAACTACTGCGAGTATTACAAGATCAAAGCTTTCAACCGGTTGGGTCATCAGAAACCAGAAGAGCAAACGTTCGAGTGATTTCGGCGACTAATCGAAATCTGCATGAAATGGTTGGTGATGGCAGTTTCAGAGAGGATCTTTTGTACCGTCTCAATCTAATTACGATTCGAATACCTCCACTACGCAATCGTCGAGGCGATATTCGTTTATTAGCAGAAAGCCACTTGCAAAAAGTTTCGGAAATTTACAATGTGCCACTAGTATCGATTGATGAATCTGGCATGAGTTGGCTAGAACAGCAGAGCTGGCCCGGTAATGTAAGGCAGTTAGCGCAAACGATTGAACGAGCGGTGTTAATGTCCAACCAAGCACAGTTGTCAATTAATGACTTTCAAACTGAAAGAGGTCACCCCGCACAGTCAGCACAAACCGAATTACCAGTTGGTTCGATGACTTTGGATGAAATGGAAAAGTTAATGATAGAGAAAGCGATTAAAGCGTATAACCGTAACTTGTCCAAAGTTGCTCAAGCTCTCGGTATTAGTAGGGCCGCGCTTTATCGTCGAATTGAAAAGTATGGGCTTAATTCATGACGCTTAAGCGAAAGCTCTATGTTTCAAATGCGATACTTCATTTAGCATTATTAGCACTTACCCTGTTTTTCTATTCAGAATTAGGTGGCTATTTAGTAGCCATTGAAATCGCTCTGTTGGTTAGTGCACTCGCTTTTTATAAAATGATCCGCAAGGCACTACAGCCGTTAGAGTATGTAGAAATGTTTTCTAGTGTACTCAACGAAAGAGAGTTCACCGCGCGATTTAGTTATTTGTCACAGCCAGATCTCGATCGATTGATTGAAAAATTTAATCAGATGCTGCAAAGGTTGCATCAGGAACGTTTAGCCATTGGTGAACAGCGTGGGGTGTTTGAAAAACTAATGGCGGAGTCTCCCATTGGGGTGGTGTTGTTTGATTATGAAAATCGAATATCTGATGTAAACCCAGCTGCCGAAGTATTATTGGGAGAGAAGAAAGAAACCTTATTGAACAAAAATCTTAGCCAGTTTTCAAATTCAACCATACAACTGTTAAAAACAGTACCTATTGACTCACATAAACTAGTTGTTGCAGAGCAAGGAAGACGTTTTAAAATTGGCCACTATGCCATTTACGATAGAGGATTTGACCGGTCCTTTTATATGCTTTATGAAATGACCAGCGAAATATTAGAATCTCAAAAAATGGCTTATGAAAAGCTAATCCGCTTAATGTCTCACGAAGTTAACAATACCATTGCAATCACCAACTCTTTGCTGGAAAGTTGTTTGAATTTTAAACCCCAGTTGGATAGCGATTCTCAAGATGACTTTGACAAGGCGGTTAATATCGTGATTAATCGTTGTGGAAGTTTAAATGAGTTTATGCAGGGTTATGCCGATATTGTCAAACTGGCGAAGCCGGTCAAAGCAAATTTTAATCTGACAAAGCTGATCAAGGATTTAACCTTTTTATTTCACGCAGAGTGTGAGAAGCGAAATATTCAACTCGTTTTTCAACAGTCAAAAGAAGTCTTTATTAAGGCTGATGCTAGTCTAGTGGAACAAGCCTTAATGAATGTAATCAAAAATGCTGTTGAAGCGATTGAGCAAACTGGAAAAATTGAGGTAATACTCAACGAGACGCCATTAGGACAAATAGAGCTATCAATATCCGATTCTGGCGAAGGGATTGGTGAGGAAATTCAGCATCAACTGTTTACTCCTTTCTTTACCTCTAAGGAAAGTGGTCAAGGACTGGGGTTAATGCTAGTGCGAGAAATATTTAGGTTGCATGACTTTGAATTTTCCTTAACTAATCAAGAGACTGAATCTGGCGCAGTTTTCAAGCTATTAATTCCGACTTGCGAGTGAGTAGATAGGTAATTAGATAAAATAGTGATGAGTATATTCTAGAGTAAACATCACGATCACTGCGTAAAATATAATTAAGAATGTTGTCTTAGAAATGGTTTTCAGCCATGTCTGGCCAAAATTTAATTTGATGGCTTTGGCGATATAATAGACTAGGTAAGCTGAGATCGGCAGTTGTGCGATTAGCACCCATAGGGAAATCGTCTCATAAGTCTCTAGTGGCAAAAGCGCGGCTAAACACAGATAAGCAAAACAGTGGATGTGTACTGAAAATATCAAGTTAGCGATATAAAATGTTCCTCGGAACATTAGTTGAATAATCAGCGCAAACACCGGTAGCAGTAGCACCATTAGTTTTGGAAAATAGTCGTAGAATCTCGTTAGCTTTTCCGAAGACTGTTCGGAGCTAATATCAAATTGGGCGATAAACAAAAAGAATAGAATGCTGATGACTAAGTACATTCTTAGAGGTGGAGTATAAGTTTGTCGCTTTCCTAAGTTGTAGTCATAAGTAATTTTGCCCGGCGATAGCAGCAACGTTCTTAAGGTCAGTATTAGCCGACCATCAATATCTAAAGACTCGTGCAACGTGTCGGCTACTACTTTGTAAAAAGGCCTTTGTAATACATCTTGCTTTTGACCACAGTAAGCGCAATATTTTGTATTGAGTAAAGTGGATTTTTCGCAGTTTGCGCACACCGATTTCTGTGTTTGAACCATAAAAATTATCGACCTATTAAGGATTTTTTAGATTTAAGCGCATTTCAATCAAGTTTTGATAAAAGCCTGCTTTCTCGTAGGCTCGGATTGCTGATTGATTCTCTGCAAAAACAGTTAAACACAACACTTCCAATTGTTTGGATTTGGCCCATTCAGTCAAACGTGAAACAATTATTTTATTGATCCCTTTACCGCGATACTCGGGGTCAACGTACATAAAACCAAGATAACCGTGTGTGTCGTGATCTAGATAATGACGAGCCTTGCGGATATGAATAAAGCCAGAGCCGACTAATTTAGGTTGATCGTTATCAGTCAAATCTTCAGCCACTATAATCTCTGCATTGTCTAATTGCATAATCTCGGATAAGTCGTAATAGTGGAATGGCGACGTCATCATATTGGGTTCCATCGGTCGTTCGTACTCAATAATGGCCTGCTCAAATTCAAGGAGACTATTTAAATCCGCTGGTGTAGCAGATCGAATTACTAGGTTTGATGACGAATTAGTTGACATAAAGATTGTCCGATAGAGTTTTGACGCCAAAGTATACTATCAACATTTCACTCAGATCTGAATTGTCACTATGTAAGCAAGGGTTAGCGCTGGCTGAAGCCTAAAAGCCAAAGGTATCCACCCACTTAAACCGGCTGTGACTGTGGAAGATGCTTGTTAGCGTATTCGATGATTAAGTTTGAAGCTTGCTTAAATACGCCTTTGGAAAGAACCCAAGAATGCCAATACAGATGAGAAACCAGTTGTGTATCCGGTAAAAGGTTAACCAATTGACCTTTATTTAACTCTGTCTTTATCTGTAGCTCAGGAACTAATGTGTAGGCTACGCCAGATTTGGCTAAATCAACAAAGGCTTCTGAAGATCTTACATGATGGCGAGGATATTCATGACTAAGTAATCCAAACTGTTGCTCGATAAAGCTGATATGCATATTGTCCAGTTGATCGTATGCAATACCGGTTGCGTTTTTTAGCGTGTGTTTGTTTACACCGTGTTTAAAGTACTGTTCTTGGTAGCTGGGACTTGCTACCAATATATAATTGAGATCCCCAACGTACTCTGTTTTATAGCCAGGGGCAGGGTGAGAGTGAGTACTCAGCGCGCCAAACGCTTCGCCACTTTTAAGTTTTTGAGTGGTTCTGTTTTCGTCCAACACATGGATATCTAGTTCCACAGAATAGCTCTTTAATAGTGGGGCGAGGGCTTCAATAAACCATATCGACAGACTGTCGGCGTTGACAGAAAGCGATAGTTTTACCGCCGATAGCGAACTTTCCGCTTTAATACTCGGCATCAGTTCTCTTTCTAGGAGTTCGACTTGTTTATAGTGGTTAATCAAAAGTTGACCGATTTCCGTGAGCTCGATGGGCTTGCTTCGGATCAGTACAGGATGACCGACAAATTCTTCTAATAGCTTTATTCTCTGCGACACCGCAGATTGTGAGATATTCAGCTCTAGCGCAGCCGATTCGAAACTCTGCTTATTGATCACCGAGCTTAATGCCCTTAACAGCTTATAGTCGATGCCCATGCTAATGCCCTTTGACCTAGAAGTTTTGAATATATCCAGTATTAGTATTATTAATAATAGATAAGAATATTTAATTTTACTTAATTTGTCTTCAATAAGATACTGCATGCTCGTTTGAAGCAAGAGTTTTTTAGGTGTAGAGAAATGAGTTTTTTCCCAATTGCCCAAGGTTTCGTTTTAGGTGCCAGCATGATCATCCCAATAGGCGCTCAAAACGCCTTTATTCTTAATCAAGGTATAAAACGCCAACATCACTTAGTGGCGGCGACTATCTGTATGCTCAGTGATTTTATTTTGATCGCAATTGGGATCTACGGTGGAAGTCAGATTATTAACGCAAGCCCCTTGGCCTCTACTTTGTTAACTTGGGCCGGTATTCTTTTTTTGCTTGGTTATGGTTTTATGTCTTTTGGTTCGGCTTTTAGAACCAAGGTTGATGATAGTGAGCAGAACTTACCCCCAATGCAAAGTGCTCAAACCCTATCAAAGGTCATTTTGACTTGCCTAGCCGTCACATTATTGAACCCTCATGTGTACCTAGATACAGTGATTATTTTAGGTGGAGTCGGTGGCCAGTTTGTCGACGGTGCCAAGTTGTTATTTACTCTCGGGTGCATGTTAGCGTCAATCGTTTGGTTCTATGGCTTAGCCATTTCAGCGGCAAAATTATCGCATTACCTAAGTCGTCCCACGGTAAAAAAAGTGATCGACCTACTAGTGGGAGCGGTTATGTGGGGAATAGCATTAATGCTGTTTCGGGGTTGGATGTTGGCTTAAACCTGAATCGTACAGATACACCTGATTGCTTAGCCCGGACAGTCCAATCAAAAGGCTGTCTGGGCAATAGCGGTCTGGGCAATAGCGAAAACGGTAGAGGGCTAAGACGAAGCGATTTGTTGCTTAATTTTATCGGCTACTCTAAATGAGTTTGCGTAGATAGTGAAAGTGGGGGTGACACTACCTCCGTTTGGCATAAAGCTACCATCGGTAACAAAGCAGTTTTCCGAACCATGAACTCGACAATCGGCATCTAACGCCGAAGTCTTTGGATCGTTGCCAAAGCGTAATCCGCCAGCAACTAAATTAGAAGTTGGCGAAGTGAACGCGCTGCCAGTGACGGTTTTAGCCCCTAAATTTTTCATCACTTCTTTGCCCTTTTCAACAATGTAACTGCCTACTTTTAAATCATGCGGGTGAGTGCCTACTTTGACTCGGGCTACCGGTGTACCCCATTTGTCCTTTTCGTCAGGATCTAAACTGACATAACAATCGTCGTTAGTTAACCAGTCACAAAATACCTCAAACTTAAAATCTTTGGACTGGGTAAAAAAGGACTTAATCTTTTGTTTAAGCGGAGTACCCCAAAGTAAATTGTCTCCCTGCCATTTTTGCGAGTTGGCATCGGCCGCCGGTGAGGGTGGATCAAATACAAAGTCGATAGTGCCACCTTTAATGCGCTTGCCAAATACTTCCTTGTCATCGATAAAATACCAATCTTGTAGTGCTCGATTAAAGAACGGGCCTCTAACCATTAATTGCTCGACTTGTTGCTCGCTAAATTGACTGAAATCAAAAATACCATGGCCGGTTCCTCCTGCGCAGCAATGAAGGTTTTTTCCTACTTGGTCATGATTATTACCTAGGCCATTTTTATGTTTTTCACCGGGCGAACTGAGTAGCAACCTAGCTGATTCTATGGAATAGCAGGCGACCACAAAAATATTGGCGTTAACTGATTTGGAATTTCCTTCTTTGTCATAGTAGTCCGCTGAAACCACTTTGCCCGATGCATCGCTATTAAGGCGATAAGCTTTCGATTCAGTTCTAATTTCACAATGACCTGTGGCGACAGCACTGTCTAACAATGCCGCTCGCGAGCTCGCTTTAGCGCCAGAGGCGCAGCCGTAGCTGCCACAGTAACCTGAATATTCGCAACTTCGTCGATTGTTGAAGGGCCGAGATAAAATTCCTCTCGCCATTGGCAATGGATGTAACCCCATATCATTGCAAGTTTTATCGAACCATGAGGCTATCGGGTGTTCAGCGGTTGGTGGAAGTGGATAGTCAGGGGTTGAGCGAGGTTCTAAAAAAGGGTGTTCGACAATCTTTCCGGAAATGCCGATAACTTGCTCCGCTTTGGTGTAATACGGTTCTAAGTCTTCATAGCTAATCGGCCAGTCGACGGTATTGGCCCCTTCAATTTTTCCGAAGGTGGAAACTAGTCGGAAGTCCTCGGGTTTTAGTCGATGAAAATATCCGCTCATAAAGTTTGAAGCACCACCAACAATATTACCCCCCCAAAACTGAGCGGTTGTGTCTTCGCTCCAACCGTCATCATCGGGTTCTTCTAAAACATGCCGCTCATCTTTTAGTTTGGAGCGAAAGATATTATGCCGATAAAGTTGTTCGTCTTTTTTGAAATCTTGTTCTTTGTACCATTTGCCTTTTTCTAAAACGAGTACGCGATATCCTGCTTTGGAAAGCTCGTAAGCAACCGGACCAGCGCCGGCACCACTTCCAACTATACAACAATCAAATTCGTTTTCTGTGCTCATAAAATTCTCTAAATTAAGGCTGTTAACAATAATAATTCAAAAGAAAAAACTAATAAAAATTACGATAGGTTGTTGCTTCTGTGGGTCTTGGAAAACCGGGCTGATGTTTAAGCCATTGCCATCCGATTTGTTCCGGGTTACCGCCATAGATTGGATCGAGAGTTAGCGCTTCAATTAAATAATAAATGAGTAATGATAACCAGTTTTCTCCGGCACTAGATTGGCTGATTTGGCTTAATATTTTGTCTTGTTGTTGAGAGTCTAGTTTAATAAATTGATCGCCTTGAGTTTGTTGTGAAAGTCCATCTAACCAGCCGATCCCTTTAACGACAAATTCACCGTCACCGTCCGCAGCGTTGTCAGGATCGGTTAACGCCCATTGCAAGTAAGCTAGTGCATTCAATTGCTTAGCCGAAGGGCCGTCGCCATCGTCAGGAAATAGTTTAATCTGAACTTGTTCGATGGTTTGTTTTTGGTGATCACTTAGTTCGAATTGTTGGCTAGTAACGGAAGGCGATGGAGGCTTAGATTCGAGATTAGATTCATATTGACTGGAATCAATATTCGGCTTACAAGCAGCGATGCTTGCAACGAGAACTGCCGCGCTGGATTGCTTGAGAAAAGCTCTTCGATTTAGACCGCTCGCTAAAGGACTGATTTTTAATGGCTTGTTCGAGCCTTTTTTTCCTGGGCCTTGGTCTCTATCATTTGAGCGATAGCTAATGGTGTTACCTGATTTTAACAAACTCTATTCTCCTGATCGCATTGCTCGCTAGCGACTAATCGTCGCTGCTTGGCTCTGTGGTCAATCATATTCCAATTGCTAAGGTGTTCGGCTAGGTTGTCTGGAACACCGTCTCGATGAATGACCACGCCATTGATGTCGATAATAAATTCAGTAGGCGTACCCCAAACGCCATATAAGTCGGTGACTTTTTTACCAAAGTCGAAAGCTAGAGGGTATCGGATATTGCGTTCTTTTTGAAATATTAGTGCTTTAGCGAAAGTATCTTTTTCACTAGTGTCTACGGCAATGATTTCAATTTGTTCATCCAGTATTTTGGCCGCATGCTGTAACTTAGGTATTTTCTTAAGGCAGTAGGTACACCAGGTAGTCCAAAATACCAAATACACGGCTTTCTTGTGTTTGTAGTCGCTCAGTTTGAAAGTGGTTCCATCAAACCGTTTAATACTAAAATCAGGTGCAAGTTGGCCTTCTTCTACTTCAGCAGAATGACCTGTCAAGGAGACCATTAAACCGAGAGCTAAGCTTGCCAATAGAGTGAAGATTTTGTTGGTGGCTACTTTTGGCATAAATTCGCAATAATGTTGTGTCAGTGATAGTTGAATGACCGGTATTTTTTGACAATGTTACAGGCCAAAAATATCTTGTTACAAGCTCGCCGCCAGTCCAACGGAAATTCTTGTCTAGTCGTTCAGGATGCACTTTTTCAATCGAAATCGCAAGTTTGCTGGTTGCTTATTGCAAGTATACATTTCTCAATATTACCACCCGTTAGCTTTGCAGACTCATAACTGGGCTGTTAACGGATTATTTGAGATATAAAATTGGCGAAGTTTCTAGATGAAATCATTTTTGATACAAGCACTCGGCCTAGTGTAAACTCAGGCGAATTGATTTCTTCTAGTGATTAGATATTTTGAGCAGTTTTTCCCATAATATTTCTCTTCAACAATTAAATACTTTTAATGTAAAGGCAAGTGCTGAGCACTTTGTCCAAATTGACAGTGTTGAGCAATTGCTTGCCTTATCGTCTGAAATATCAACCTACAGCAATCGCTTTATATTAGGTGACGGTAGCAATTTACTATTTGTCGGGGATTACCAAGGGCTTGTGATTTATCCTCAGCTATTCGGTATCAAAGTTATCGAGGAAAATGATAAGAGTGTGCGATTAAGAGTTTCAGCCTCTGAAAATTGGCATGAGTTTGTCCAGTTTTGCTTAGCCAATGGATATTTTGGGGTTGAGAACTTGGCGCTTATACCCGGAACGGTGGGAGCTGCCCCGGTACAGAATATTGGCGCCTATGGGGTCGAAATAGAGAGATTTATTCAATCCATCGAATGCTATGACTTTGAAAACGGTCAGTTATTAAATCTAACACATCGAGATTGCCAGTTTGGTTATCGCGATAGCTATATTAAGCGGGCCGGGCAAGGAAGGTTTTTAGTCACCAGTGTTGAATTGCTGTTACCCAAGCTATTTACGCCAGAATTAAGCTATAAACCACTGTGCATTGCTTTTGAGAATCTAGAAGCGACACCACAAGCAATATTCGATGAAGTGTGTCGCCTGCGACAAAGTAAATTGCCAGATCCCACGCAATTAGCTAATGCTGGAAGTTTTTTTAAAAATCCAGTAGTTTCAGTTGAGCAGTATCAACAATTAAAACAAGACTATCCCGAACTAGTTGCTTTTCCAGTCGAACAGGAAGGGATTAAGATGTATAAAATAGCCGCTGGCTGGTTAATAGAGAAAGCCGGTTTTAAAGGAAAACAAATTGGTGGAGTTGGTGTTCACAAACATCAGGCATTAGTATTGGTCAATTATTCCGAAAGTTCCGGCCTTAGGGTATGGGAGCTAGCGGAAACAATAATGCAACAAGTTCAGAAAATGTACGATATTAGCTTAGAGCCTGAAGTACGCATTCTGGGTCAATAAAATGGATGATTTTTGGTTGTTAAAAAATGGAGCAAATGACTAAATTGAAAACTGCAAGCTTAAAGAGACTACAACAATTGGTGGTTATCCTTTCCGATGGCCAGTTTCATTCAGGAGAATACCTAGCAGAGCAACTGGGTGTGTCTCGTACGGCTATTTGGAAGTTGATCAATAAACTTCAAAGTTGGCAGATAGAAATTTTCGCCGTTCGAGGTAAAGGCTATAAAATTCCTGATGGTCTTTCTCTAATCGATAGTGAGTACTTGCATAGGTCGGTTCTAGGACGCGCAAAGCTTTTTTCTGAGATTAAAGTCTTGCCGACAGTCGATTCAACATCGACCTATTTAACTCAATGGTGGAAAAAGCAACCAGGCCCAGGGAAAATCTGTATATCTGAGCATCAAACAGCCGGGCGGGGTCGCAAAGGTAGAAAGTGGGTTTCGCCGTTTGGAGCGAATCTCTATTTTTCGATAGGTTTAAATCTACCAATGGGGCTGAGTGCACTTGGTGGGTTAAGTTTGGCGGTAGGTATTGGCCTAACAAAAATGTTGAACAAACTCACCAGTAAAAAAGTTAGTTTGAAATGGCCGAACGATTTACTGGTTGATGGTGCCAAGCTCGCTGGAATTTTGGTTGAAGCGAGCGGTGACAGTACTGATAACAGTTTTTTAAATATTGGTATAGGTATCAATTGGGACATGGTCGGTCAAGGTGAAGAAATCGATCAACCATGGACGAACCTAAAGTCAATTTTGCAAGATAAAATAGAACGAAATAAAGTCTTGGCGGATATTCTATTAGAAATTGATAGTTTGTTAGACCAATATATCGAGCAGGGATTTGATGGATTCAGAAAAGATTGGGCCGAACAGAGTGCTTTTTATGGTCGTCCAATAGTTATTCATACACGAAATGGAATTGTATCTGGAGTTGAAACCGGAGTCGATAAAAGCGGTGCCATCACAATCAAAACTAGCGAAGGGGAGAAATCCTTTTATTCTGGCGAAGTCAGCTTAAGAGCCGGTGCGTCCGTCGTTTAGTTGTTCGATAAAACGAAATGGAGCTAATGCTCCCTATCAAGATAATCTGTCATAGTCAAAATGAATCGAGTATTGGTATTAAAATGCATCTGCTGATTGATTGGGGTAACACCCTGCTAAAAGCGCTTTTAGTCAAAGATCTAAACCTATTGATTACTCATCCCAGTGAGTTAAATCCAGTATCTTTCGAGAGTTCTGAGGCCTTTAGCGATTGGCTGCGAGCACAAGCTGCTAGTGAAGCATTAGAATACATTTTGATAGCGAGCGTCCGAGAAGATCAACAAACCCAACAGCTAATTCAGCAAATTGAACCGTTTTGCCAAAATTTGTTTATTTCAGAGACTTCTGCGGTGAGCGCTGGTGTTAGATGCGCTTATGCTGATCCTAGCAAACTTGGTATTGATCGTTGGCTCGGATTATTGGCTGGATACAATAAACAGCACACTAGCGCCATCATTGATATTGGCTCGGCCATTACGGTCGATGTCGTTAACTCCAAAGGGAACCACCTCGGAGGTCACATAATTCCAGGAGAAAAACTAATAAAAGGTAGCTTAAAATTGACGGGCAAAGTGTTTGCTGAGGTTCGAGAGGATAATCAATCCGATTTTAAGCTAGGCTCTACTACTGGAGAGTGTGTTGATTTTGGTATTCAACAGCTTATAGAAGGTTATCTGAGGAGAGTTGTTTTGGAGTTGGTGAATCAGTATCAAGTGGAAAATTGGATTTTCGCTGGTGGAGGTGGTTTATTTTGGAAAAAGCGACTGCAATCTTCTCTCGAAGTTATCACTAATGAAAACTCTAACTTCTGTTCAAATATCGTTTTCTCAGGACTGGTCATCGACTTTCTAGAAAAGGCTGAAAGAGCCTAATTTAAAAGGCTTTGAATAGGGTTTGGGTGACATTATTGGTGATAGTTAGGATAGTTTTTCATTTTTTTTTAAAAAATCGTTGATCATTTCAAAATAACTCATTAGAATTCGCGTCCCTGCTTAAGGAGGCCTTTATTAAAAGCTTTCTGAGTAAGGTGCTTGAAACCATCAAAATATGATGTTTTGTAACTAGCAACGTGCCGGTTTAGCTCACTTGGTAGAGCAACTGACTTGTAATCAGTAGGTACCCAGTTCGATTCCGGGAACCGGCACCATTATTCCGATGTGGGGTGTTCAGAAATGGACGCCCCACAGTTGTAGAAGACGATAGCATTGTTGTCGGTTTTCTGCAGTTTTGAGCTCGAATAACCTGTCCAATCAAGTGAACAAAGAAATATCTCTTAACGCCTTGAATTGAATGGATAAAAGACTTGCTTTTTGAATGCCAAGTTGTCATTATTCGCGGCTCTTTTCTTACGTGAGCCAGTTGAGCGTAAGATGTAGTGTTTTTGGTGGGGTTCCCGAGTGGTCAAAGGGATCAGACTGTAAATCTGACGGTTCGCCTTCGAAGGTTCAAATCCTTCCCCCACCACCAGTATAGTTTGGGTAAACTAGATTCGTTTCGAATCGAATTATCTTAAAAGTAAGTGTTTTGTTTGTCGTGATGAAGCATGACTTGCGAAAAGCGAGTTGAATAGGCGGGTATGGTACAATGGTAGAACCTCAGCCTTCCAAGCTGATGATGCGGGTTCGATTCCCGCTACCCGCTCCAGTTCGAACAAACAGCCGATATGGCTCAGTCGGTAGAGCACTCCCTTGGTAAGGGAGAGGTCACCAGTTCGAATCTGGTTATCGGCACCATTTTTTCCCGGATTAATCTTTAGATTGTTCCGGGTTTAGTTATGTTTGGGAATTTGAGTTCAAGATAATTTCTAAGCTAACCAATTTTTAATTATAAATTTAAGCTTAACTCTTTTGGAGGCATTTATGTCTAAGGAAAAATTTGAACGAACGAAACCCCATGTAAACGTCGGAACAATCGGCCACGTCGATCATGGTAAAACGACTTTAACAGCGGCGATGTGTACAGTTCTATCAGCGGCGTTTGGTGGTGAAACAAAAG
>Ga0316204_10001269_pt1 | contig 72329 bp, 73 predicted proteins | sample 6monrhotite_MG_2_FD_205661 | JGI IMG/M metagenome (GOLD analysis project Ga0316204, IMG submission 205661) | Microbial mat bacterial communities from mineral coupon in-situ incubated in ocean water Damariscotta River, Maine, United States -... | ecosystem: Environmental > Aquatic > Marine >...
TGTGCCACTTAAAAATGCAGCAATATCTTCAATCGTTTCTATACGTTGTTCATCCATTTGTACCAACATCCTCCTATTATGGACGACATACTCGATTTCAGACTCATTTCATATTGGAAAAGGCTAAGACTCGCTAATTCAGTTATTTAAGCTATAATCTTATTATTGAGAGGGTAAAAAGTGTCTAATATAATAGAATGGTAGCGATTGATAGTAAGTTCTTGTTCCGTGCTCGTTATGTAGTGGCAGTTTTGTTGCCAATACCTCTTTTGGCTATGGGAGTTGTTATTACTACTCTAGCTTTGGCTGGTGACCTAGATCTACCTCCGTCTGGAAATTTGTTTCTTCAGTTCTTTTTTCCATTTATAGTTTTAGCGCCAACGGCAATGGTTGCACCAGTAAATAAATTTCTCATAACATTAATAGCTCTGTTACTATTAGCTCTCTTACTATTGCTTATTTCATTGTCCAATATATTTCAATTTTGGTTGGCAGCACTTATGCCGAGTGTGAATTCGTGTGCGTGGGCAACATTAATACTCGTGATTATATATTTTTGGGATAAGCTCGTGTTGTGGGCAAAGCAATTTTTTGTTGTTCTTGCGAGTATTATGTTCTCGGTGATACCAACGTATCTTTCTTTGTACCTGCCAATTCAGCATAAGCGTGCAGCTTATATGAATCCTGATAACTCTGATACTGTCTATCCAGAATACCTTACTGGAGTCCCATTCCCATTTAAGGTAAATAGCGAATTGGATGCCCCATTTGGCTATGAGACTGAAATAACTCCATTACTTCTTGATATTGCTTTTTGGTCGGTATGCTTTGTATTTATTGGACTGCGGCTAATAAAAAAACGCACGGCCAAATGAAAATATCTAGTTTGTTAGGGTGAAGTGTTTAATGAAAGAGGCCCTTTTTTTAAGGCGATTAACTAATTGACTACTTTCTACCCAAAGTAGTCAATCGTAATCAAGACCAACATGTTTTTTTGAGCCACGTTGAGTAAGAATCTACAAAGAAAGTACAGGTCGCCAGAATAAAAGAGCAAAGATAACCACAAGCATAATCCCCGTTAAATTTAATATAATACCATATTTAGCCATTGTTTTGATATCAACAACACCTGTGGACATCGCAATAGCATTGGGTGGGGTGGCAATAGGCAGCATAAAGGCGTAGCTGGCGCAAATGGTTGCAACCATCATGAAAAGTGTTGTATTGATGCCCGTAAGCTCGGAAACAGCATAAATAATAGGAAGCATGACGGATATTAAGGCTGTATTTGATGTGATTTCGGTGGTGAAAGTGATTAACGCTGCTACGGCGAGCAATAGTAGTATTGTGGGCAGCGTGGTTAGATGAATTAAATAAGATGCAACTTCAGCGGCAAGACCTGTTGCTGCAAAAGCTTTGGCAATAGAGAAACCTGCACCAAACAAAAACATAATACGAAAAGGGATTTTATGTTTGTCTTCTGCCCAATCCAGTTGATTAAGAGGTGGCGCAAAAAGCAATAAACCGATACCAAGTAAAATAGCTGGTTCGCTTAAGCCTAAGCCATTCCAGTAGGGTTTGATTGGTGAATTGCATAAAAGAAGAGCTACCAAGCCACCGATAAGCCAAAGTATTTTCGACTGGTCTGTGGTTAACGGTTTTGGCTTAAATGTGGGTGTCATTTGAATATCTTTAACACCAATGCTTAATAATAACCCAACAACAATAAACATCACAAAGGATAATGGCGCTACCATCCACATCCATTGAAAGAATGGTATCACGGGCAAACCTTTCTCTTGCATAATGCCCAATAAAATCAAATTAGGGGGTGTGCCTATAGGTGTCATGATGCCACCAACACTTGCACCATAAGCAATGGCTAAAGCAAAACGAATTTTTAATTTGGGATTGTCAGAGATATAAAGGGCAATGGAGATGAGCAGCAGGGTAGTTGTGGTATTGGATAGAATAGAGCTAAGCAAACCTGATGTGACAGTTAACGACATGATAATGCCACGACCAGTATTGGGAAAAATACTGAGCATTTTATCAGCAAGCCATGTATGAAAACCACTTTTTTCGACAGAAATTGCTATCAGAAACCCGCCAAGGAAGAGAAAGATAATAGGGTGGGCATAGTTTGCAGTGGTTGCTTTTGTATCAAGAATTGAGAATGCAGGGAAGAGAATAATAGGCAATAGCGAAGCGACAGCCATTGGTAGCCCTTCGTTTGTCCATAACGTGACGAGCAGGGCAATGATTGCAAGCAATGTGGCTTGGGTAGGATTAAAGGTTAGAGATGATAGCCCAAATACAATAATGCCAATGAATAATGCTAGGCCAATTTTTTTATATTGAAGCGTAGAGGGGTTTTGCACGTTTATCATTCGGCATCTTCGAAAAACCAACGTATATCGCTTAAATCATGTGCGATAGGTGCGTTGGGAAGATTACGAATCACTTCCTGACCATAACGTTTATTATGCAGTCTAGAATCAAGGATAGCGATGGCACCATGATCGGTGGTGGAGCGGATAAGCCGACCAACACCCTGCCTAAGCACTGCAATCGCTTCAGCAAGCTGGATGTCCATAAAGCCATTGCCACCTTGAGCTTCACAATGTTTGGTGCGCTCTTGCAGCAACACATCAGTTGGTGGGGCAAAGGGTATTTTGTCAATAATGACCAATGATAATGTTTCACCAGGCACATCGACACCCTCCCAAAAGCTTCGTGTACCACAGAGAATAGAATGTTTTTCTTTGCGAAATGATTCGAGTATTGCATCACGACTGCCGCTTTCACCTTGAATCAACACTTTCCATGGGAGCGCTGGTTGAAGAAGTGGTGCGTAGGTTCTGAGCGCGTAATGAGAGGTAAAAAGCACAAAGGCACGGCCACGTGAAGTGCGTAATAATGCTTCAATCTCATTTTGCATGACTTGTTGATAATTGGCAGCGCGTGGTTCAGGGATATGTTTAGGTAAATACAACATCGCTTGCTGTTGATAATCAAAAGGTGAGGGGTGAAAGCTATCTTGTGCGGCTTCAGCATTTAAACCTAAACGCTGGCGGGCATAATTAAATTTGTTGGATACACATAATGTCGCCGAAAGAAGGACGTAGGATGCCTCTCGTTCCCATAGGTGATGCTTTAATACTGGGCCCGTTTCAATGGGTGCGGAGATATATTGTTTACGTTCAGCTTCACCCTCATGCCAGACGACATAACCATCTTGTGGGGTGATGAGTTGCTGCATTTCTTCCATGATGATGAGGGCACGTTCACTAAGTTTTACCATATCATCGTGACGCTCTTCACGAGAAATGGCCAGCTCTAGTAAGGCTTCCCAGCTGACTTTAAGTTCTTTTAAATCTTTATTTGGCCACTGGCTGATAACTTCTGCGCCAAGCGCTCTTACTTTTTCTTTTAAATCGGCTTCATCACCTAAGGTGTCGAGCATTGATTGCATATCATTGAGCCAATAAATTAAACGGCTACGGGAAAGTAAGATGCCAAACTGTTTGCTGGCTAAGTCGGGCAAGCTATGTGCTTCATCAAGAATATAGGCATCAAAAATAGGCAAAACTTCACCAAAATCACCAGATTTTAATGATGCATCAGCCAATAATAAACTATGATTAGCCACAACAATGTCGGCATTTTGTGCTTTTTGACGCGCTTTCATCAAAGGGCACTGCTTGTAATGTTCACATTTGCTGCCTGTGCACTGCTCAGCAGTAGCCGTGACTAAAGGCCCAATGCCTTTTTCAAAGACATCAAAAGAAAGTGAGGATAAGTCGCCATCGTTGGTGTCCTCTGCCCACTTCATCACTTTAAGCAGGCTTTTTTTCGCCCAAATTTCCTGTTGGTTGCTTGCAAGGTGGATGTGTAGACGTTGTGGGCAGTAGTAATTACTACGCCCTTTAAGTAATGCGACTTTACGACGCACGCCCATGGCTTTTTGTACTGCGGGAATGTCACGAAACATCAGTTGGTCTTGAAGGGCGCGTGTATGTGTTGAAATAAGGACTTTATCAGATGAACGCAGTGCTGGAATCAGGTAAGCAAGTGTTTTCCCTGTTCCAGTTTCTGCTTCGGCGATAAGGATAGTTTGTTGCTCTAGGGTATGCGCAATTTTTTCAGCCAGTTGTACTTGCTCATCACGGTAAATGTAACCAGATAAACCTGTGGCTAAGGCAGAGTCGGCTTTAAAGTCTGCTTGTACCTGTTGCGTAAATTCAGATTTAGGAAGTGAGATAGGAGACCCAAAATGGATAAAACAAAATGAGCCTAATCTTCGGTGAGGCGTATGAGAGCTTCACGGTATTTATCGGCAGTTTTTTGCATGATTTCCTGCGGGACTTCTGGGCCAGGTGCTGTTTTGTCCCAATCTTGCGTTTCCAACCAGTCGCGAATGATTTGTTTATCAAAGCTTGGTGGGCTTGTTTCGGGCTGATAGGTTTCTACGTCCCAGAAACGTGAAGAGTCAGGTGTAAGGGATTCATCGATTTGGACAAGGTTACCTTGCTCATCTAAGCCAAATTCAAACTTGGTATCTGCAATGATAATACCGCGTTCAAGAGCATATTTAGCTGCTTCTTTGTATAATTTTAAACTTACATCACGGACTTGTGTTGCCAAGTCAGTGCCAATGATGTCACACATACTTTCAAAATCGATATTTTCGTCGTGGGCGCCCACCTCGGCTTTGGTTGAGGGGGTGAAAATGGGTTCAGGTAATTTATCTGCTAGCCGTAGGCCTTCAGGTAAGCTTATGCCGCATACTGAGTGGTTTGTTTGGTATTCTTTCCAGCCTGAACCAATTAAATAACCCCGAACAATAGCTTCGATAGGTAGTGGTTTAAGGCGCTTTACAACCAGCGCACGGCTACGAACATATTCGCGTTCTTCAGCGTTAGGAATGGCGTCTTCTAAGCACATCTCAGAAGTTTGGCTTGGGATGATATGCGCCATTTTTTGAAACCAAAAGTCAGAAACACGGTTGAGAATTTCACCCTTACCAGGGACGGGGGTAGGCAGGATAACATCAAATGCAGATAAACGATCGGTCGTAACAATTAATAAATGTTTATCATCCACTTCATACATGTCGCGAACTTTTCCGCGATGTAATAAAGGAAGACAGGTAATATCTGCGTTCAACATGGTTTTTGGACTACTCATAACATATCTCTCTAGACTTTGAATTGGTGCGAAAAGTGCCATATATGCAGTGACTCGACAAGAGAGAGTAGTAAGATAGGCTTTGTCTAATTTATATGGTGAATGCTATAATTGATGTGAGCCGACACAAGGTTGAAGTTATTTGCTTATTTGGCGATAGATGGTTTGGACAGGGCTATTTATGGTGGACTTTTTGCTTCACTATTTTATTATATTTGGCTATAGTAAATTATGTTCAAGTTTGTAGTGGCTGACCGATTTAAAATGATGTAAAAAATAAATATATTGCAAATGCAAATCTTTTTTGCATGATTTGTATGTTCAATGCAATGTTTTACAGTAGAGGACTTATGCGTAAAGACTATATTTTGATTGTTGGGCTTATTCTATCATTGAGTATGATTTCATTGGAATCAGGTGTTTTATCTGTTTCTGTGGTTCAAGCTGAAGAAGGTAACATGTCGCAAGTAAGGCTTATTTTAAAAAAATTACGCGGTTCAATGGCAAGCATGAAAGATTTTGATGAACTAGAAGAGCAAGGCATGGATCGTGCTGATGTTGATCGAATGCGTAGAGCGATGAAACAGAAAATTAAACAAATGACCAATGACACGGTTGATCTCATCCGCGCGCTATAACTTATCGCCAGCCACTTTTTTTTATTTAGAATAAAACTAAAACAATCGTATCAAACATTGGAGTATGGGATGAAACTTTTAACAGGTATGTTGTTTGCTGGTTTGTTCTTGTTGAACGTATCAATTCCGAGCGCTGCGAATGCTGCTGAGCACGTCCGGATGATTACATTTTTTGATGATGGTACGCACTCTAACTTAGTATATCCTGATGCGGTTAAAGGTCATAATATCGAACAACACATGTTAAATTTAGGTGCTGATATGATGCTTTTTGCGCAGTCTGCTGCTATTAGAAATGGAGATGTTTGGTCGGTTCAAAATGATACTTTGCGCGAAGACAATGGTGTGTTTAAAGATTTTGGTGTGAACTGTGAGTTAAGCTTAAATGCTAACCCATTCAAAATTGCAGGTTTGTGCGCGGTTTTTATGTCGGGGTCAGGGCATGACAAGGTTAAATTGCTGGTGAAACCTACGCTCATTAAAGATCATTCTGTTTGGTATAAAATTTTCGAAGATAAAGAGCACGGTTTAGCAGGTTATTTGGTGCGCGAAGATGCGCCTGACTTTGCAAAGTAGGCCGCGTTGATAATCTTCTTCAGCTTAAATACAGTCTTTTTAAGTATACATTAAGTTGCTTCAATAGTGCGCGAGTTTTGGTTAGGGTGCGCGGGTAAAGTTAAAAAAGTGTGGGCAGACATTGTTTCTGCCCACTTTTTTATTTGGATTTTAAGATAGCGCAATTTATTATATACGAGGTTAGACCATCATGCCACGTCGCAATGATATTCAAACGATTATGATTTTAGGGGCTGGACCAATTGTGATTGGCCAAGCTTGCGAGTTTGACTATTCGGGTGTTCAAGCGTGTAAAGCGCTGAAAGAAGAAGGTTTTAGAGTCGTGCTTGTGAACTCTAACCCAGCAACGATCATGACGGACCCAGAGTTTGCCGATGCAACTTATATCGAGCCAGTGACTTGGGAAGTTGTTGCAAAAATCATTGAAAAAGAACACCCTGATGCGATTTTACCAACCATGGGTGGGCAAACAGCACTGAATTGCGCGTTGTCACTTAATAAACACGGTATTTTAGATAAGTTTGATGTGCAGCTTATTGGCGCTCAACCTGATGCGATTGATAAAGCTGAAGATAGAGAGCGTTTTAAGCGCGCAATGGATGCCATTGGCTTAGAAATGGCGCGTGGTGGTTTTGCGCATTCCATGCAAGAAGCACGCGATTTGGCAGATGATCTTGGCTATCCGATTATTATTCGGCCATCATTTACCCTTGGCGGTTCTGGTGGTGGTATCGCTTATAATCCTGATGAGTTTGAATATATTGCGAACTCTGGCCTAGAAGCATCACCTACTGACGAAATTTTGGTAGAAGAGTCTATCATCGGCTGGAAAGAATACGAGATGGAAGTCATGCGTGATCACGCTGACAACTGTGTGATTATTTGTTCCATTGAAAACTTTGATGCGATGGGTGTGCATACAGGCGATTCAATCACTGTAGCACCTGCACAAACCTTAACCGATAAAGAGTATCAGCGTATGCGTGATGCATCGATTGCGATTTTGCGTGAAATAGGGGTAGAAACAGGCGGCTCAAATGTACAGTTTGCTGTGAACCCTGAAGATGGTCGTCTGATTGTTATTGAGATGAACCCACGTGTATCGCGTTCTTCGGCTCTGGCCTCTAAAGCAACGGGTTTCCCTATTGCTAAAATCGCGGCGAAACTGGCTGTAGGTTATACACTTGATGAAATTACGAATGATATTACAGGCGAAACTTTCGCAGCCTTTGAACCAAGCATTGATTATGTTGTAACCAAGCTACCACGTTTTGCCTTTGAAAAATTCCAAGGCGCGGACGTCCGTTTGACGACACAGATGAAATCTGTTGGTGAAGTCATGGCGATTGGGCGCACGTTTACAGAAAGTCTTGGCAAAGCCATGCGTGGTTTAGAAGTTGATTCATGTGGGTTTGATAAGGTTGTGCCTGCCGATGCCGACGAAACTATTTTCTTGCAGGAAAAATTGGCTGTTCCAGGTGCCGACCGCTTATGGTGGATTGGTGAAGCATTACGTGCTGGTTGGTCAGAAGAGAAAGTGTTTGATGTGAGCAAAATTGATCCGTGGTTTGTTCGCGAGCTTGCAGAAGTGATTAAGCTTGAGCAAACATTGGCAGGCAAAAATATTGTTGATTTAACTGCTGGAGACTGGAAACAAGCCAAACGAGAAGGTTTGTCAGATCAACGGCTTGCGATGTTATTGGATAGCAATGAACATATTGTTCGCGAAACACGCTCGGCATTGGGTATCAAGCCAGTATTTAAGCGTGTAGATACATGTGCCGCAGAGTTTGAAGCCAAAACACCATACCTATATTCAACGTTTGAAGAAGAGTGTGAAGCGATACCGACAAATAAGAAAAAAATCATGGTGTTGGGTGGTGGCCCGAATCGCATTGGCCAGGGTATTGAATTTGATTACTGCTGCGTTCACGCTGCTTTTGCATTGTCTGAAGATGGCTTTGAAACTATCATGGTGAATTGCAACCCTGAAACTGTTTCTACAGACTATGATACTTCCGACCGTTTATATTTTGAGCCTTTGACCTTTGAAGATGTGATGGCAATTGTAGAAGTTGAAAAGCCAGCGGGCGTGATTGTGCAATTTGGTGGTCAAACACCATTAAAATTAGCCGAGTCATTGCAGGCCGCAGGTGTACCGATTATCGGCACTAGCCCTGATATGATTGATTTAGCTGAAGACCGTGAGCGTTTTCAGCAATTGTTGCATGAACTTAAATTATTGCAGCCAGAAAATGGCACAGCACGTTCAACTGAAGAAGCTGTTGCTGTGGCCAATGAGATTGGTTATCCCGTTGTGGTTCGACCTTCTTATGTATTGGGCGGCCGCGCGATGCAAATTGTGCATGATGAAGCAGGTTTGTTGCGTTATATGAATGAGGCTGTGCAAGCTTCTCCAGATCACCCCGTGTTGCTCGATCGCTTTTTAAACCAAGCCATAGAGCTGGATGTCGATGCTTTATGTGATGGTAAACGCGTAGTTATTGGCGGAATCATGGAGCATATCGAAGAAGCGGGTGTACATTCCGGGGATTCATCTTGTTGTTTACCACCACACTCTATTTCAGATGCAATCATTGCTGAAGTTAGCCGCCAAACGGTTGCGCTTGGCATGGCATTAAATGTTAGTGGTTTGATGAATATTCAGTTTGCGCTTCAAGGTGAAACATTATACGTGTTGGAAGTAAACCCACGAGCATCTCGCACCGTTCCATTTGTCTCTAAAGCAACGGGTGTACCTTTGGCAAAAATGGCAGCGCGCATTATGTCAGGGCAGACTTTAGATGATTTGGGGCTATTTGAAATTAAACAGCCCAAAAATTACCTTTCAGTCAAAGAAGCTGTGTTTCCATTTGTTAAATTTCGCGGCGTAGACCCATTATTAAGCCCTGAAATGAAATCAACAGGTGAAGTGATGGGCATTGCAGAGAAATTCCCTGCTGCATTTGCAAAAGCACAACTTGGCGGTGGCTCAGAATTGCCACATCAAGGCACTGCATTTGTGTCTGTGCGTGAAGCCGATAAAGACCGTGTTGTTGCTCTAGCGCGTTTGTTGGTTGATGCTGGTTTTGAGCTCATGACAACTCAAGGAACAAGTGAAACGTTAAACGCTGCTGATGTGCCATGCACAAAAGTTGCAAAGGTGATTGATGGGGTTCGTCCACATATTGTGGATAAACTGTTATCGGACGAAATTAATTTTATTGTGAATACAACAGAAGGAGAGCGTTCGATTGCAGATTCGAAATCGATTCGCCAAGCTGCATTGGATCGAGGTATTGTATACTTTACAACCATGGCAGGTGGTTTGGCAGCAGCAGAATCAATGGTAAGCAATGATGACGTAACCGCTGTTAAAAGTATTCAAGAATACCATAAAGGTGAGGTATAATTATGGAACGTGTTCCTATGACACAGGCTGGAGCAGATGCGCTTCGCGAAGAGCTGGCACATTTGAAAGGTGAAAAAAGACATCACATTATTTCTGCAATTGAAGAAGCGCTTGCACATGGCGACTTATCAGAAAATGCCGAGTATCATGCGGCAAAAGAAGAACAGGGCATGAATGAAGCACGTGTGTCGATGCTGGAAGGTAAGCTGGCTCGTTCACAAATTATTAACCCTTCAAGCATTCAATCTGAACGGATTGTTTTTGGTGCGACAGTAGAGTTGCTTGATGTAAATACGGAAAAAGAAGTGACGTATCAAATTGTGGGCGAAGATGAAGCAAATATTGAAAATGGTACTATTTCTATTAGCTCTCCTATTGCTCGCGCACTGATTGGGAAAGAAGAGGGTGATGTGGCGACTGTGCTTGCACCAAGTGGCGAGCGAGAATATGAAATTACTAGTATTTCATACCTTTAAACGCATATGAAAATGTCGAAATCAAAGATAAATTATGCTGGCTTAAAAATCAGCTTTGCTTTGATGTTGGCGCTTTTGGTCGTGCCTGCTTATGTGGTCGCACCAGTGCTATTTTCAGAGCTTGATCCAGCACTTGCAGGGTTGATTGCAGGCAAAGTTTTTCATGTTTCTAACCTTGCTATTCTAATCTTAGCTGTTGCAGCGGTGCTATTTTGCAAACGTATTGAAGCAGCAAAAGCTACGTGGTACTTATTAATTGCTGTGGCAGTCATGGTTGCAGTTAATGTTTTTGGTGTAGCCCATATGATGGCTTTGATTAAAGCTGAAGCTGGCGATATATCAGCCTTAACATATGAGAACCGATTACGATGGGCTTTTTCTTTTTGGCATGGGTTTGGTAGCATATTACAGCTTATATCCTCTGTGTTGATGGTGATATTGGTGATGAAAGGTCAATGTCCAAGGCCAAAAGATAAGGCTGTTGTTTAGATGATGGCTCCATTTTTCGACTGGCTTAAGAAGCATCTCGAAGATACAGAGCTTATGATGCTGCTAGCATTTTTGTTACTGGTCTTTTTGATGTTAGCACTTTTTGGTGCAACATTGGCGCCAGTCCTTGTTGCGATTGCCTTGGCTTATGTGCTTGAGGGTATCGTGGTGTTGTTATCAGCATGTAGAGTGCCGCGTTTGTTTGGCATTATTATCGTTGGTATTGGTGCAATGCTAACTATTCTATTTACATTGCTTGCTGTGCTGCCTGTTTTGACGGATCAAGTCGGTCGTTTGGTATCGCATATTCCACAATATGTGCAGTTATTACGCGATACTTTGCATGACTTACAAGCGCGCTACCCTACAGGGGTGAATGCGGATTATTTGCAGGAATCCCTTTCATCGATTGCGGCAAAAATTCGCGAGTGGGGGGGCATGGTTTTATCTGCCTCGATATCCTCAATCCCTAATGTTATTGCTTTGGGTGTTTATGCCGTGTTGGTGCCAGTATTGGTATTTTTCTTATTAAAAGATAAAGAACATATTTTGTCATGGGGACAACAATTTTTGCCCAAAAACCGTATTCTGTTACACCGCGTTTGGGGTGAGTTAGATACCCAAATTGGGAACTATATCCGTGGACGATTCTGGGAATCTTCTATGGTTGGCTTTGCGATGTGGGTTGTATTTTACTCCATGGGTCATGAATATGCATTGCTTCTAGCTGTATTAACTGGAATTTCTGTTTGGATTCCCTTTGTTGGTGCCGCCGTAGTGACTATTCCTGTAGTTTTGCTTTCATACTTTCAGTGGGGATGGTCAGAAATGAGCATGTATAGCTTGCTTGCTTATGCAATTATCCAGCTCATTGATGCAAATATTGTGATTCCATGGTTATTCTCTGAAATTGTGAACTTACACCCGATTGCTATCATTGTTGCAGTGCTAGTTTTTGGAAGCGTTTGGGGTATTGTTGGCGTATTTTTTGCAATTCCACTTGCGGCTTTGGTGCAAAGTGTGTTGGTGATTATTACTGAGCGAGCATTACAACAAAAAGGCTGATTTAACCGCGTTTATGTGCGTCACCGCAGTGAAATTAGCTCATAAATTTTGATTGGATGGCTTGAAATTCATTTTGCGGTAATGTTTTAGCTCTTCAATGGATTCTTGAACATCAGCAAGAGCCAGATGAGCACCTTGTTTTTTCCATGTAGGCTGATTGGGATACCAACGTTTGACCATCTCTTTCACCGTGCTGACATCTACATTACGATAATGAAGCCAAGCTTCTAAACGAGGCATATATTTGACCAAAAAACGACGGTCTTGATGGATAGAGTTTCCGCATAGTGGAGCTTGCTCTTCATTCACATGTTTACGGATAAAGTTGAGCGTTAATTGCTCTGCTTCTTGAAGCGAAATAGTAGATTCTTTCACCCGTTGCGTTAAGCCTGAATCGCCGTGGTATTTTTTGCACCAATCGTTCATATTATCCATCACCTGATTGGGTTGATGAATCACAAGGTTAGGCCCTTCAGCGATGGTTTGTAGCTCGCCATCAGTGATGATGGTTGCAATTTCAATGATCGTATCTTGCTCAGGTTCTAGCCCCGTCATTTCTAGGTCCATCCAAACCAGATAATCAGAATTCATGTTTCGCTCCATACTTTCATGTCCAAGCCTAAGAGGAAAAACTCTGAGGATGTTTTCCGGCTTGCTGATGGTTTAATGTTCTTAATCCGCTTAAAAGATTTACCAAGATCTTGACGAAAGCCATCATAACCCTCACCCATAAATGTTTTCATAAGTAAATCGCCACCTGGGCGTAGATATTGTTTGGCAAAGTGTAATGCCATTTCATTTAGGCCAATCATGCGCATTTGATCGACCAATTTATGACCGCTCATTTCAGGTGCCATATCGGAGACAACCAAATCGACTTGTCGGCCATCTAGTGCTTCGATTAACGCTTGTTGCCCTTCAGTAGAATCAAAGTCAGCTTGGATTAAAGTCACGCCATGAATTGGAGATAGGGGTAATAAATCAATGCCAATAACTTTGCCATTTGCATCAATGTAGTTGGTGAGCTCTTCGCTCCAAGAGCCAGGCGCGCAGCCTAAGTCTACAATCACGGCATCTTTTTTGATGAAAATTTGGTTGGAATCGAGTATTTCAGTCAGTTTAAAAACGGCTCGTGAACGTTTGCCCTCTTTTTGGGCTTGTTTAACGTGAGGATCGTTGGCATGTCGTTGAAACCACGCCGATGTTTTGCGGTCTTTTTTACTTTTACTTTGATTTGCCATGGGTTACCAAATAATCAACGGCCTCGAAAGAGGCCGTTCATCATATATTTTAGATGCGGATATTAAAGTTTGTCTGCTTCTGAAGCGAGGTAAGAGGCTACCCCTTCTTTATCAGCGACCATTCCTTTATCACCTTTGTTCCAGCCAGCAGGGCAAACTTCGCCATGCTCTTCAGTGTATTGTAGGGTATCAATCATACGTAACATTTCATCAACATTGCGGCCTAATGGTAGGTCATTGATGACTTGATGGCGTACTTTACCAGCTTTATCAATCAAGAAAGAGCCACGAAGTGCAACATCGCCACCCAACAAGTGATACTGATCGCCATCTTCATCTTCAACAGTCACATTATTCATCAATACATCATAGTCTGCGGCAATGTTTTTTGTTAAATCAGCAACCAATGGGTATGCAACTGGGCCAATACCGCCATCGTTTACGGCAGTGTTACGCCATGCAACATGTGAGAATTGAGAATCAACAGAACAACCAATGACTTGTACGCCACGCGCTTCAAATTCTTTGATACGATGATCAAAAGCAATCAATTCACTTGGGCAAACAAAAGTAAAATCTAAAGGGTAAAAGAATAAAACAATTTCTTTTCCCGCATAATCTGACAATGAAAATTCTTCGTTAATGCTGCCATCAGCCATCACTGCTGTTGCAGTAAATTGAGGTGCATCCTTACCAACTAATACGCTCATGATAAAACTCCTTAAGAATAATGTGTGGCGGGAGCTTAACATAAAAAAGGATGATGACGTAACCATAAGTTTAGAGGGTTTATAATTTATGAAGCGCTCAGGATATTACGCGCATTATTGATGGTAATGTAAACGTATCAATCAGCTAAAAACAATGCTGTTTTGCCCTCCTAAAATTTAGGCATACCCGGCATACCACCCATGCCCATTTTCCCTGCCATGGCTTGCATCATACGTTTGCCTTTGCCACCCTTCATTTTCTGCATCATTTTTTGCATTTGGGCGAATTGTTTAAGCATTTTGTTAATTTCTTGGATAGATGTTCCTGACCCAGAAGCAATGCGTTTTTTGCGGCTACCACTAATAATTTTTGGGTATTGGCGCTCTTTTCCAGTCATCGAATAAACCATAGCTTGCATGCGTTTGATGGGTTTATCATCAAATTGGCCTAAAGCTTCTTGTGGAACATTCATGCCAGGCATCATCTTCATAATGCCACCAATGCCGCCCATATTTTGCATTTGACCCATTTGCTCAGCAAAATCCATCAAATCGAACTTGCCTTTGCGCATTTTTTTAACGGCTTCTTCGGCTTTTTCCTTGTCGATGGTGGCTTCCATTTTCTCAACAAGCCCAACAATATCACCTTGGCCTAAAATGCGACCAGCCATACGCTCAGGATCAAACAATTCAAAGGCATCAAGCTTTTCGCCTGTACCCACATAGCGCACAGGCACGCCAGTGCTGAAAGCAACAGATAAAGCTGCCCCTCCGCGCATATCGGCATCAGTTTTTGACATGATGCAGCCTGTCAAACTCACGGAGGCATGGAAATTTTCAGCAATTTCTAATGCTGTTTGCCCTGTCATGGCATCAAGGACAAGCAGACGCTCACTGGCAGCTACTTTTTTCTCAACAGCCTTGATTTCGCTCATCAAGACATCATCAACCACTTGGCGACCAGCCGTATCCAAAATCAACACATGGTGTCCGCCAAGGCGAGCTTGTTTAAGCGCAGAAGAAGCCATGTCTTCAGGTTTTGTGCCTTCGCCTATCAGATAAGGCACATCAACACGTTCGGCTAAAAGTTGTAATTGTTCGCGTGCGGCAGGGCGGGCGGCATCGACACTGGTCAAAGCCACTTTTTTGCCCTGTGCGGTAAGTAAACGTGCAAGTTTACCCGCGGTAGTTGTTTTACCAGCACCCTGCAAACCGCAAAGCATAATCACCGAAGGAATTTTTGAGGTATCTAAGTCGCGGCGTTGCCCACCAAGTACCATTGTGAGCTCATCATTAAGTATTTTGATGATGACTTGCCCAGGTTGCAGGCTTTTAGCTACATCAACACCTAAAGCGCGCTCACGCACAGCATCCATCAAATGGCGAACCACAGGCAGCGCGACATCCGCTTCCAGCAAAGCCATGCGCATTTCACGTAGTGTGGCATCTAAATCCGCTTCGCTAACACGTACAGATCCGCGAAGTTTGTTCGCGATGGTGCCTAATTTGTCGGTTAATGTGTTAAACATAATTTAAATCTCTCTTGGTCGTTTGCGATGATAAGTGCCAAGCATAACGATTGCATGGTAAAATGTGAAAGGATGACTGCTGGATGCATGATATAATGTTTTTAGGCGTATGACTCTAAGATAAGGGTTGGAGATGAGGAAGCGGTGACGGGAAATCGAAGAAATACCGAGAAAGTAAAATTAATCAAGCATGGCACCAGGAATCTTCTACGTGGTGTATGGACTGAACTTGAACTATGATTGGTTCTAGGGGAATATGAATATGAAAGGATCATTTAAAGATTTTGCTATTGCAGGTGCGATAATTACTGGGCTTATATGGATTGCGGTTGTCGACCACACTGGAACAGAAGACGTACTCACTGAATCCATTTCTCAAGAAAACACAGTTGAAAGCACAAACATCCCCCCAGCTCAAGACAAGCAAAGTGCAGATATGTATTTCTCTGAGGAAGGGGGAGAAAAAGCTCTTGAGGACGTTTCTGTAGAGATTGATTCTTTAAAAAGGGCGAATACTCATCCTATTTTGATTATGATGGAAGAAAAAGGCCCTAAAGATACAGTGAAATTTATTCAGGATAGTGATAAGAATATAGCGCTTCTTGCTAGTAAATTATCGACTGCTGATCTGGAGTGGTTTGACTTTTACAAAAGACTTGTGACAGAGGGTGGTGGTTTCTGGGGTTCGCAAGGCTTTATATTGGAAGAGGCTGTAAATAATGCACTGTCAAAAAATCCTGCCGCCGTTCTTATACTAAAAGAGGAGTTGATAATAAAAGGGCATTGGCATTCAGCTTTAGACTGCGGCTCAACCAACTGGGATGGTATGGATTTTGAGAATTTTCAAAAAGTTATCCCAAAGGCTTTAGAAGAACTCACTACTCGGAAAATTCAAGTGTGGGAAATTGTTAGTCGGTTACCAGATTGGAACCAACAATATTGTTTACCTGAGATAGATAAAGCATTGAAAAAATGGGTGGCTTTTGCTAAAGCTCACAATATTTCAGTTGATTCATATTCTACAGGCAGTTTTTCTGATCCAAGTTCGGAAATGTCAGTATTAGAATCCATGGATATCAACTTAATTAAGCAGAAAATTTTTGATGAAGGCATAAGTAGAACTTTTTCTTATATCGCTGCTGGAGCTAATTGGGAACGATTTAATATTTTTGCTCGGCATATTGCGAATGGGGAGGAAGCATGGTTTGATATTCTCCATAAATTTTATCAAGGAGGGGCGATAGATGGTATTTATGGGGAGTTTTTAGGTGCGGCAACTACAGAGGCTATTGATAAAAACCCGAATCTTGTTTTTAGACACTGGCAAAGAATAGGCTATGATGTTGAATGTTACCACTCAGAACTTGGTGACCCTGAACCGTGGTACTTGATGATACCGCCGTCATTAAAGATTGAGCTTGCAAGAAAAGAAGCAATTGAAAAATTTAATAATAAACAGTTTGAGAAACAAAAAGCAGAATGTTTGAGTCAGCTTGATTCATCCATAAAAGCTACAGTTCAAGGCGTGCTTGATATGGATATTCCAATAAAAATAAAAGGTTACTTAGAGAGTAGTCCTGAAGACAGAAAAGCTGAAGATTTAGATGTTGAGAAAGTCCGTGCAATGCAAAAAGATAAAGGCTCAGCTGCAACGTATCATTATTTGATGGACGATATGCGACTACGCCAAAAGTTTGAATCTGAGATCAATGCAGGGAATGATGTTTGGTTGGGTGTTTTAACCGATATTTATAGAAGCTACGATCAAGCAGCGTTGGCTGATGATAGCATTGCGGATAAATCAGTTCGAGCCATGGCAATCACTAAAACTCCAGATGTTTTTCTGCGTTATTGGCATGCCCGTGCAAATGGAGAGGATAATGCATGGCTTGGCTGCGGGTCTATCACTAGAGAATTGGGCGATGACGTATCCATAAATAGAAACTTAAAACAGTTGTGTGTGCAAAGAAACTTGGTCTCTGAGATAAAAAATGCAGAACTAATGATAATTAAAAACCGCTGCTTAAAAAGTATTGATAGCGCATTAAACTATGTGGAGTATGGGCCAAAACGTCCTGCATCAGAAATATGTAAACAAAATAACGTGGTAAATGCAGAACTGTATGAAAAAAGTATTCCGTTAGATGAGTTATTTTTGGTAAGTAGAATGCAATTCGAAATAGAGGACGGGAATAAAAACAAGTCTGAAGGTGAATATAAAGAAACTGCACTTGGTTGGCTTACTGAATATAATGGAAAGAGTTATAAGTTTAATCATTGGGAAAAATTTATATCAAGTGTGTCCCAATCAAATAAAGAGTGGCTTGGTTTCGTAGGTGCAAACTACTCAAAATTTACGGGTAGATATAAGCAGGGGTTAAATTTTGCAATCGGAGATGCGCTTACTAAAGATGCAAAAACGACCTTTTCTATATTAGAAGATACTTTACAAGGTACTGGAGATTTAGAAGGTGTTTGTGGTGCTACCTATGAGGATATTCTGTGGGGGGTGAGTATTGATTCAGAGGTAATATCTACAGCTTTGAATAAGTTAAAGAATCGTAAGGAATCATTGGAGTCACTTAACGGCGAGGGCTTCCAACAAGTTAAAACTATTTGTTTAAATGCAATTAATAGAAGTAAAGAGAGCTGGCTAGGTAGACAGTAGTTAACAGCTGATTGTCAGAGTTTAAAATGAAAGCATAATAAATTAATGGGGTCAGACAATCCATTGATTGTGTCAATATACGGTAAGACATAAACTTGATTGGAGTCAGAAAATAGTAACGACTTAATATTTCATATTCCTGATAATTCTAACTATTTGAGTAGGAGGGTTTTCACAATGTTCAAAATTATTATCCTAATTTCAATTGTGGTGTTGTCTTGTAAAAGGAGTCAGAGCCCTTTTCTCTTGAAGTTTAGCAGATTTTTTTGAAACTTTAATTTCTATGATGGGCATGTAAGCGCCCAAACTAATGTGACGCCATCACCAGCGGTAACTTTGCCTTCAATGCTTACTGGATGTTGTTAATACTAAGAATCTCAGTGTTGATTAATGTATTGCAATCTGCACTGCAATTTATAAACCATTTTGTCTCCCAGCACCTTTACCTCAGGAGCGAGGCAGACGCTTTAAGAAACCCTCACGTGACCCAGCGTTGATCCAACCCGTGGCGATGGTCTTGCTGAGCTTAGTATTCACACGGCCACGATGGATGTGGGAGGGAGAGGCTGGAAAGATCAGCAGCTTGCCCCGTTCGGCGATTTCGTGATGCTGCTGCCAGTGGAATTCCGTGCCGGCCTCGGCCACAGAATCGCAGTAGAGAATCCAAGCCAGCACGCGGTGCCCCGGCTCGGTGGCTTCATCGTTAATCGTCCAGTCGCAGTGCCACTGACGGAAGCCCTCGCCAGGCGCGTAGTGCTGCAAGTTGAACACTGGCATCACAAATAACTCTTGGTCTGGACAGACCTGCTGGAATAAAGGCCGCTCCTGCAGGTATTTCTCTAGGCCTGCTGTGACACCCCGTATGATTAAATCTGCAAGCGCGAATACCTCTGGATCAGAGCTATTGAGCGCCACGAGGCTGATATCCGTTGAAATCTTGGCAGGTTCGGCATCGCTGCCACCATAGCCAAATGCCACGCCTGGCCGTTGCAGGTCTTCGCGCCGTTCAAAGAAGTCTAAAACACCATCAGCAACAGACTCGAAACCAGCATTTTTGTAGCGACCGATCAGCTGCATGTTGGGGACTCCTTTTCAGTCAGCACCTTGGCTGGAGCTGTCAGAAGTGCCAAAAGGGTTAATACAATTTGATTTATACGGTATTGAATGCTGTTAATGACCATTATTTTGTAGAATCTACCACTGTTTACCTCATTATACTTTGCTTGATGCCATAGGTGTTATGACATTGTCTTTTCCTAAGTGCGAAATAAAAATTGAATATTACATTTTTAGATGCCTCAAAAACAGAAAAATTTAATCCCAAATCTATTCTTGAACACTTTCTTATTGATTGTGGAAAGCGTTCTCGAGGAGAATGGATGGCTGCTGCATACAGAGAGTAGGGCTATACGATGCGTGATTGCTGAATATGCAAATGTTCACTATACTTTAATAAACAAGGTTATTCGGCAATGGGAGAGATAATGATTCAATCTTCAAGACCTGCCCCGATTGTGTAAACTTGGCTGGAGTCAAAAAATAATAACGACTTAATATTTCATATTCCTGATAATTCTAACTATTTGAGTAGGAGGGTTTTTACAATGTTCAAAATTATTGCCCTAATTTCAATTGTGATACTACCGCAATATGTCTTGGCCTTTGACAGTAACCCCGAACGTAGAAAAGATCAGTATCCTACAGTTCCAGCATATTTTATGACTCCGCTACCCTATAGCTTACCTGGCATTGGTGATGGTTTTATATTGATGGGAAATGTATCCAATGTGTTGGGCAGCACCGCAGATTTGAGTATCATTCAGGTCACAGGTGATGCCAGGGGAACCATTGCCAATGGCGTTGAAATTCCACTTTATTTTAAATGGTTAAGTTTGGACTTTATGTATCAGAATATCAATAAAGCGGCCATCAATAACTATTCAAAACGGGGCATGAATAACACAACAAAAGATGACTTTAATATCATTGAACTAAGTTTGGCAAGAACGTTAGATACGACACTTAATTTTGAGTTTTATGATAAACGGTTAAACTTCTTTTATGCCCGTTCTAATTCCAGCCACAAAATTGATGCCTTAAGAGATAATAAGGGCAACCTCATACAAAACCTTAATTATGAGGGTTCCAGTCAAAATGATCACTTCACAACGCAACTTGATTTAACTGACGACCACCTTGACCCCAGAGATGGATTGCGGGTTTCTCTAACTTATAAAGATCATGTTGACCAAGATCCTGATGCAGCAAGGTTTTATACACTGGATTATAAAGTGAAAGCTTATTTCCCTATGGGTGATGCGAACACTTTGGTTGTAAATTACTTCCAGTCCGATGCACATGTTACCTCAGCGGGAAATTTGGATCCCGCAGCTATTCGTGCCAGTTTGAATGCAAACTGTGCCCCAACAGATGCTGTGTGTTTGCAAGCCGAGCAGGAGCTTGTGGCGATGTTTACCAATGAATGAAAGTATGGGACTGCAACCGACTTGGGTGGAGATCAGAAGCTACGCTCTTTCCCAGGCAATAGGTATAGAGGCGCACATAGTGCAATGGTTGGGCTAGAGTTCCGCTGGAATATGACAGAGGAATCCACACCCTTTGACTACCTTATCTGGAAAGATGTACGTACTGGTATTCAATATGCTTTTTTTGCTGAACTGGGTACGGTCTCTGAATTGAATAACGATTTGTGGAAAGAGACACGTTATAGTGTGGGTACAGGCGTTCGTTTAATCACTGGTTCTGGTGGTGTTTACCGGGCTGATATTGCTACGGGTGATGAAGGCGCTGAATTGATCATTATTTTTGATTATCCTTGGCAGTGATAAGTAGCTCATTACTGTTTGTAAAAAAGGGGAAGTACCCTTTAGTGGTAGCTTTTACTGTATAGATATGTTTTTAGCGTTTATCCTGCTGCTGTTTATGTGAACAATATGGGCAATAGGAGAACTCTGGAGCGATAGCTGCTTCGCAAGACGCACATTTGACGCCGTGGTGCAAGCTGCGGGTAATTTTAACTGATACAACAGCTGTGACGACTGCAAACATGCAGATGCCAACAACCATTAAGAGCACAGCAATTGTGCGCCCTGCTAATGTATGGGGTACAACATCGCCATAACCTACGGTGGTCATGGTGACAATGCCCCACCAAGCGCCTTCAAAAGCACTTGAAAAAGTTTCAGGCTCAAGGGTGTAAATGATGTTGCCCGCGAGCACCGCACCCAAAGCAATGCTTCCAAAAACCATAGCCAACATTTCCAAAGTATCTTGCATGCTGGATAAAAATAAACGCATGACCCTGAGATAACGCACTAGTTTTAAGAGGCGAACAATGCGCAACAGCCTGATGGCTAAATTGGGGTCACCTACGAGTAACATTGGTAAAATCGCAAGCATGTCTGTGATGCCATAAAAGCTAAAAACATAAGCTTTCATGCTTTTAGCAGCATAGCAGCGGGCAAGAAACTCAAGGCTGAATAAAATAGTGACCCACATTTCAAATAGTTGAATGCTATGAAAGATGCTGGGGTTGATAGCTTTTAGTGTTGCAGCCATGGAGATGAGGACACTGACAATGATGAGCAACGTAATAAAAAGGTTGCTGCGCTTGCCAATTTTACTGTTCACATCAAACAACATGGTATTTAAGTTGTTACGAAACTGGCTTTTAAAGATACGCTTTGTAAAAGCTTTCTTGGCAGAATTTGTACTTGATTTCATGCCTTCTCCTTATCTGCCATTTAAAGCTTTTAGTCTGTGTGGCTGATTCGAAGCAAATGAAATGCCAAATCATATTTGCATTGCTAGGTGCGAATATTTCGCGTTGTTATATTACTATTCGATTTGGTTGTAGTGGCGATATGGTATGTGAATAAAGTTGCGGTTATTCTTTCCGATAGTTGTTTTGAAGAATCTGCGTTAAAAACATAGGGGTAAACATGCAAAGCGATGAAAATAAACGTGAATTTAGCAGGGTTGAGATTCACATGGAAGCTGAATTGTCAGCTGATGGTTATAAGTCTGTGCTAGGAAAATTGCATGATGTTAGCATGAATGGTCTTTGTCTTGAGGGTAAAACGGAGATGAAGGTTGGCGAAGCTTGTCGTGTGAAAATTCTTTTGGGTGATCCGCAAGAGCCTATTGCGATTCATGTTCAAGGTGAAATAAGTAGACGTCTTGCATCTAGCCTCGCCATCACATTCACTTCTATTGATCCCGATAGTTATTTACATCTTCAAAATTTAGTTTTTTATAATGCAGAAGATACTGAACGTGTTGAGCAAGAGTTTACAGAACACTTTGGCATTAAAAGAAAAGCTTAACTTTGCGATGAAACAATGAAAAAGGAATGTACCAGAGGGACTAATTTTGAACTTGTGGGTTGCCGCTCTCTTCCATCGCCATCACAAGTAAGTCAGTAACGCTAGGGTCAATGCCTGCCTGATGAAGCATGGTGGTGATTTGTCCTCGGTGGTGAGTTTGATGGTTAAAAAGGTGTTGCAATAGTGTGCCAAGGGGCTGAGATTGTTTTTGGCCTGCCATATTGCGATAACGAATGGGTTCAGCGAGGTTGGCTTGCGTCCATGTTTGGCTGAAAAGAAGGATAAGTTCATCCAAGGTTTGACGCTTTTTGGCGAGGATTTTCACATCAGTATAAAGAATGTCGCGCAAGGACTTGGGTTTATCCATTTCAGTAATAGGAGCTAAGATTTCCTTACACACTTTTGTGCCAGCAAAGCGGCGAAGCCAGAGCAGATCAGCGACATAAATGTGATTGAATGTGCCAAGAATAGAGTCAAAAAAAGCGCCGCGCTCCAACGCGATATCTTCAGGTGATAAAAGCAACGTCTTTTCATACAGTTTTTGATTCATCCATTGGTTATAACGCGCCATACGTTTTAAATATTCAGACATCTATACCTCTCCTTGTTGTGAACCATGCCATAAAGTTAAGATGTTGGTATGATGGCATTAAAAGAACCAGAAACCTGAACTTTCTAATTCGTCTCTGCATTTCCCAAGCTGAGTATGGTAACGCGTAGCTCGTTTTTTTACTTTTTTCGCAACCTTTAATAACCAAGGTTTTTGATTGTAGGTTTTGCGCTTAAAACCACCGTGTCCTTCGTGGTAGGCTAGATATTGATTTTCAGCATCCCACTTGGATATACCTAACGTTTTATATGTGTAATCAACATACCAGCCAATAAAGTCGGTAACATCTTCAAAATCATCACGATCTGCGCCACTGTTTCCTGTTTTTCTGATATACCAATTCCAAGTTTCATCTTTGACTTGGGCATAGCCATATGCACTTGATTTTCTGCCCCATGGGATAAACCAAAATACATATTCTTTCGGTGTTTTGGCTTGAGCACGAAAGCGGGATTCTTGGTGGATAATGGCCAGCTGCACATGAATAGGCACGCCCCATTTTTTATAAGCATTGTTAGTATACGTATACCAATTGCTTTTTTCTTTAAAGATTGCGCAGCTATTATCAAGGTTTGAAGGTGGTGTTTTAGCGCAGCCTATAAGCAAAATGAGGGTGGTGAGTAGTAAATAGCGAAACCAAAACATGTTGGAAACATGGCACAAAAAATAGTGTTTAGCTATGGGGATGCGCAATGGCTAGATCGCCCAAGCGGTATGTTTTAGCATCACAGCTGCAAATAAAGGGCTTTGTAAGTGGTAAGTTAGCCAGTGTTGAAGTTTGGGGTAGTTTGCTTGGTCAAACCAAACTTTATCGACAAATGCAAACTGGCGGATAAAAGGAAAAATCGCGTAATCTGCAAGATTAGGTTGATTGGAGAAAAGAAAGTTGTGCGGTTGAAGTTTGTGTTCGAGCTGCTCTAAAAACAACTCACCCTGTTGGCGATAGTAGAGTTGTGATTGTTCAGGAAAACGGTCGGCATATTTGTATTTATCTAACCACTGCTTAAATACTTGATCATTTTCAGTGATAAGCTTTTGGCTTTCGTTTTGTTTTGATAACCAATGTTTAGGGTCATATTGTTTTAGCGCCCATAACATAATGTCTAAACTTTCATCAATGACTTGTTCGTTTGCAGCTATAAGCACAGGAACAGTACCTTTGGGTGATGCATCAAGCATGCTTTGCGGTTTGTTCTTTAATATTATCTCGCGGTGTTCAAAATCAACGTCAGTGGCGATTAGCGCAAACCTTGCACGCATAGCATAGGGACAGCGGCGAAATGTATAGAGGATTGGTTTCATAGCTGCAAATGATAACTTAATTTTATGTTTGAGGTATATGATACATTACATTTTTTATGTAGTGATTGTCTTTCTGTTCATTCGATGGTTCCAAGTTAAGATACGGCATGGCTGAAATGATACGTGATACACTGTTTACGCACAAAGATGGTGGGGCATTTGCTTTTGATGCTGATGTCTCTCGTGTGTTTGAAGACATGATAAAACGTTCTGTTCCCGGTTACGGTTTAACCTTGCAAATGATTCGTGTGATTGCGGGTTTATATGCCCAAGAGGGTAGTAAGCTTTACGATTTAGGTTGCTCGCTTGGTGCTTCGACATTGGCAATGGCGCATGGTATTCGTGTTGAAGGTTGTAGTATTATTGGTGTTGATAACTCTGAAGCGATGGTTAGCCGCTGCGAAAAATATGTAGCATCAAGCCCAGTGCCTGTTGAGATTTTTCAGCAGAATGTTCAAGAGGTGAAATTCATAAATGCTTCGGTCGTGGTTTTGAATTTCACCTTACAGTTTGTACCAAAAGAAGAGCGTTTGATACTGATTCAAAATATTTACAAGGGGATGCGTAAAGGCGGGGTACTGGTGCTGTCTGAGAAAGTGTCCTTTGACGATGATTTTACACAGCAGCAACATATTTTATTGCATGAGTCTTTTAAAAAAGCACAGGGTTATTCCGATATGGAAGTGAGCCGAAAACGTCAATCTTTAGAAAATGTGTTGGTACCAGAGTCAATTGAAGCGCATCATGCGCGGTTACTTGATGCCGGTTTTGAAAAAAGTCAGACTTGGTTTCAATGTTTTAATTTTGTTTCCATATTAGCATATAAGTTATAAGAGAAATGGTGAAGTAATGTTAAAAAGAATAAAAGAGGATATTCAAACTGCGTTTGCCCGTGACCCTGCGGCATGTTCGACATGGACGGTGCTTACATGTTACCCAGGTTTGCATGCTATTTGGTTCTATCGCGTTGCTCATAAGTTATGGAAAATGAACTTGTGTTGGGTTGCACGTTTTATCATGCATGTTGGGCGTTGGATGACAGGCATTGAAATTCATCCAGGGGCAATGATTGGCCGTCGTTTTTTTATTGATCATGGTATGGGCATTGTGATTGGCGAAACCACAGAAATTGCTGATGATGTAACGCTTTATCATGGCGTTACCCTTGGCGGAACGACGTGGGTGGCTGAAAAGCGACATCCCACTCTAGAAAGGGGGGTGGTTGTAGGTGCTGGTGCTAAAATTTTAGGTCCGATTGTGATTGGTGAACAATCGCGTATTGGCTCAAATTCGGTGGTATTAAAGGAAGTGCCTCCGCATTCAACTGTAGTAGGTATTCCGGGCACAGTTGTAGGTAAGACGGATACGATGCTTGAAGATGGTAAAATTAACTTGGATCACCACTTGATGCCCAACCCTGTGGCTGAAGCGATTAAACATGTGCTGCAAATGGTAGATGATGTGAATGCAAGGGTGGATTATTTGCAGGAAGAGAAAGGAAAAGTTAGTAAAGAGGCTACAAAGCAAGAGCAAGATATTGCGGATGATATGAAAAAGGAACATGACAAACTAACGCGTTTTTTGGATGGAGAAGGGATTTGAAACAGTCATTGCGCGCGAATTACAAATTGGCTGATGACTTTATAATTCTTGACGCTAAAGTGCGCCATCCTTATCGGAGGTATTGATACATGGCAGCAGTTATTCGCTTACAACGTGGTGGACGTAAGAAACGCCCTTTTTATGCAGTCGTCGTAATGGACGAACGTAAACGTCGTGATGGTGCATTCATTGAAAAATTGGGTTATTTTGACCCATGTTCTCAACCAGAAGTGATTGAGTTAGATTTAGATGCAGTGAAGAAATGGACAGATCAAGGTGCGAAAGTATCTGATCGTGTTGCATACCTAATCACACAAGCTTCAAAAGCTTAAACCTTTGTTATACATCGGTGACATTCTTAATCCGCATGGATTAAAGGGGTCACTTATTGTGTTTTCACATACCCGGCCTGTTGACGCAGTTGCCGGGTATTTGCATTGGTATCTAGGCAGTACTGAGGAAAACACTACTCTTTTTAGCGTACAGGATTGTCATCAACATAAGAAACGCATTTTGGCTAAACTTGAAGGTATAGATACCATCGAACAAGCCGAAACTTTGAAAGGACTCAAGATTTGGGTGCCTGAAGAGAATGTGTCTGTTGATGATGATGAATACCTTTGGCAAGAGCTCATAGGTTGCACTGTAAGCAATCAAAAAGGTGAAGTGCTGGGCAAAGTGAGTAACTTACATGAATATGGAGCTCAAGATATTCTGGAAGTGAAGACAGTTGCTGATGCAGAAGTTTCAGGCGAATGGTTGATTCCTTTCACTGAAGAAGTAGTCCTTGATGTGAATTTAGAAGAGAAAAGTATCCAAATTGATCAGCTTGAAGGAATGGATGCATGTTTCACGCCCAAATCCTAACGTTATTCCCTGAGTTTTTCGACTCACCCTTACATTGCTCTATCCCCAAGCGAGCCATTGAAGATGGTAAAGTAGCTGTTGATTGTATTCAGATTCGTGACTTCGCGAATAATAAACACCACAAAGTTGATGATTCCCCCTATGGTGGTGGGCCTGGTATGTTGATGAAACCTGAGCCTGTGGTTGCAGCGATTGCTGAGGCTAGAAAGCGGCAGCCCACGACACATGTGGTCATGTTAACGCCTACAGGCGCAAAGTTTACGCAGCAAAAAGCATTGGAATACATTAAAAAAGATAGCGTTACCTTATTGTGTGGGCGTTATGAAGGTTTTGATGAACGTATTGTGGATTATGTGGATGAAGAGTTGTCTATGGGTGATTACGTGCTTTCGGGTGGGGAACCAGCAGCTTTGAGTGTGCTTGATGCGATAATTCGACTGTTACCTGGGGTTCTGGGCAGCCCTGAATCGGCAGTGCTCGATTCTTTTACTGAAGAAGGTATGATGGATTGGCCTCATTACACTAGACCTGAAGAATTCGAAGGCAAACGAGTGCCCGATGTGCTGTTAAGTGGCGACCATGCTAAAATTGAAGCTTGGCGTTTAAACCAAGCAAAAATGCGCAGTCAAAAGAGAAAATAACTTTTAGAAAATACCAAAGGGGGTTGATGATGCATTTAGGTGTGAATATCGACCATGTCGCAACATTAAGACAGGCAAGACTTACAGAGTATCCGTGTCCCATTGAGGCAGCTAAGCATTGCTTGCTGGGTGGCGCAGACGGCATTACCGCACATCTACGTGAAGATAGGCGTCATATTCAGGATAAGGATATGGAGCGTTTGGCAGCGATGGCAAATGCAGGCGAACTTCATTTGAATATGGAAATGGCAGCAACAGATGAGATGGTGAATATCGCATGTCGTTTAAAGCCTCAAGCTGTATGCTTAGTGCCTGAAAAACGCGAAGAGCTCACGACTGAGGGTGGTTTGGATGTTGCAGGTCATTTATCGCGTATGACAGACGTTGTGGCGCGCTTAAATGATGCAGGAACGCGGGTCTCTATGTTTATTGACCCCGATGTAAAACAAATTGAAGCAAGCAGTCAGATTCAAGCGCCTGTGATTGAACTGCACACAGGACATTATGCCAACCTTAAAGGGGAAGCGCTTGCAGACGAGTTATTGCGTATCGAGAAGGGTGCGGCGTATGCTGCAAATTTGGGGTTAGTTGTGCATGCAGGGCACGGTCTCACTTTAGGGAATACAAAACCAATGGTTATGATTCATGCTATTGAAGGTTTGAACATTGGCCACGCGATCATTGCAGATGCGTTATTTGTGGGTTTGCAGCAGGCAACAGTTGATTTTAAAGCATTGATGGAACGCTAAGTAGTGCTTAATATTTTATCACTTTAAACATTGAAATAGATGGTTGACACACGAGGTCTTGGCGATAAAGTTCGCCGCGTCTTATGACTATGTCCCCATCGTCTAGTCGGCCTAGGACACCGCCCTTTCACGGCGGCAACACCGGTTCGAATCCGGTTGGGGATGCCAAGATAATGAGGAGGAGCTACGGAAACGTAGCTCCTTTTTTTGTTACCACTTTTTATTGATACTGATACCGTACATACCAGATTTTGCTGTTGGTGTGACTTGGAAGCCATGGAATTTATCGGTAAAATAATAACTGCTTGCAACACCAATGATGGCACCTGCAAACACATCACTGCCATAGTGCCAATCTGATTTAATTCGACTATAACCCACAAAAGAAGCAGCTAAATATGCTGGAATGGCCGGTTTCCAGCCATACCGTTGATAAATAAATGTCGCAGATTGAAAAGAAACTGAGGTGTGCCCAGAAGGGAATGATTTATTATCATGTTGGTTGGGACGTTTTCTTTTTACACTTTGTTTGAGTACTTCTGTAAGTGCCAAGTTTGAGAAAAAAGATTGATAGAATTGTGCTCTACCATTGCTATCATCCAGATAAAACGTGGCTCCATAAGCTATGCTGGGAAGTAGGGCGACAGTAATGTCGCCCGCCTTGGCAATATTTTCATTTGCAGCATTTGCATTGTTTTGTATGCAAAAAAGAGATAAAAGCATAAATACCACAGAAAAAAATCGTATGGGGTAGATACTTTATCTCCTTTGCATGGCTGTTACTTTAAGTATGAGTCAGTAGGGCTCTACTTTGTTTTATTGCGCAGATAATCCACAACCACGCGTACGCCCGCACCAGTTGCGCCACCCACGGGTGAAATATCAGTGCCTTTCATGTTCCATGCCGTGCCTGCAATATCCAGATGCGCCCAAGGGATATCATCGACAAATCGTGATAAGAAACATGCAGCAGTGATGGTGCCAGCTTCACGGCCACCTGTATTTTTGATGTCGGCAATTTTTGAGTTGATTTGCTCTTGATACTCTTCAAACATCGGCAGTTCCCAAACGCGATCATGCGTATGTAAGCCAGAAGTTGTTAGGCCTGCTTTGATGGCTTCACCTGTGCCCAGCAAACCAGATGCTTGACCGCCTAGTGCTACAACACAAGCGCCTGTTAATGTTGCAAAATCAATGATTTCAGCAGGTTTTTGTTCTGCAGCATAAGCCAGAGCATCAGATAAAATCACACGACCTTCTGCGTCAGTATTTAAGATTTCGAGGGTAATACCTTTGTAGGTGGTGATGATATCGCCTGGTTTATAGGCAGCTGCGCCGAGTAAATTTTCAGTTGATGGGATAATGCCAAGCACATTCAGCGGTAAGTTCATTTCGGTGATGGCTTTGAAAATGCCTAACACTGCGGCGGAACCACACATATCGAATTTCATTTCATCCATACTTCCAGCGGGTTTGATGGAAATACCACCAGCATCAAAGGTTAAACCCTTGCCCACCAAAGCAATCGGCGCATCATTATTATCCGCACCATTATATTCCATGACGATAAAGCGAGGTTCTTTAGCAGAGCCTTGATTTACTGCGAGTAGAGCTGTGAAACCTGCTTTTTCAATCGCTGCTTTATCCATCACCGTTGTTTTAAGCTTGGGGTGAGATAGTGCGGCAGCTTGATTGCCTAGATATTCAGGGGTGCAAACATTGCCAGGCTCATTACCAAGGTCACGGGCAAAAAGTGTGCCTGCTGCAATAGCTTTGGCAGCAGCAAGCGCGCGTTTGGCTTCTTCTAAGTCACCATCAACAATGAGGTGAATGCCTTCAAGTGTTGTCGTTTTTTTCTTTTCTTTGGTCTGATAAGTATCAAAAGTATATAAACCCAACCAAATACCTTCGGCGACGGCTTGCACTTTATCGGTAAAAGAAGCACCCGCGATTGATAACTCAGTTAAATAAACATCAGCCTGTGCGATATTATTGGTGCTTAGTTTTCCTGCCATCTTGGCAGCTAAGGCTCTAAGCTTTTGTAGCGTGAGTTGAGATTCGTTTCCTGCGCCGATAAACATTGTACGCGTGTTCTTTTGGTAAACAGAACGCATCACGCCAAAGTTACCTTGGTGTTCGTTACTGTCTAAAAAATGTTTGATTTGTTCATCGCTACTGCGTGTTTTGCCAGAAGCTGAAAGTTGTTTGTTCTCCAATAGTGGTAAAACGCTAGTTGTTGCTTGTGTGTTTGTTGCAATATTGATTTGAATCATTTTGCTTTTGGCCATGGGGTTCCTCATATTCGAATTTGGCTTGCAAACTTAGCGCGCCATCATGAAAATTGCTAGAGGCTTGAAGTGATAAACTAGGATAACTGGTTGAGGTGACGATTGAAAAAAGGTAATTTGGTTTGTGTTGCTGTATGCTTTGGCTTTGCTTAAATCATGCTATTTTAGGAATCTTACATTGAAAACACCATTGCATATTGTTCTTTTTGAACCAGAAATTCCACCCAATACAGGTAACATTGCCCGTTTGTGTGCTTGCACGGATTGCCAGCTGCACTTGGTGCATCCTTTAGGTTTTGAGTTAACAGATAAGCAGGTGCGTCGAGCAGGGTTGGACTATTGGCCACATTTGGATGTTAAAGAGCACCAGAACTGGGATGAATTAGTATTGTGGCTACAAACAAACTTACCTTGTGAACCACGTCTTTTTGGTTTAACAACCAAAACCAAAACAAGTATTTGGGAAGTTGAGTATCAAGCGCATGACGTGTTGGTTTTAGGGCCAGAAACACGCGGGCTTTCAGCAGATATTTTAGGTCAAATTAACCCGATCACGATTCCTATGCGTGATGATGCACCGGTTCGTTCGTTAAATCTTTCTTCGGCCTGCTCTGTGGTGGTATATGAAGCTTTGCGGCAACTTAACTACCCGAATATATAAATGAAAACAAACAAATAGCGGGATTACTTTCTATTATGATACTTTCTGTTACCCTGCGCCGCCGTTTACGGTAGCTGTTGACTGTGAACCTGCAACACCGAATAGATTTTGAGGTAGAAATTATGTCCCGTAATTTAAGAAATATTGCCATTATCGCCCACGTTGACCATGGTAAAACAACATTGGTTGATGAGCTGTTAAAGCAATCAGGCACACTAGATGATATGCGTGAAGATTTAGAAACCTGCGTAATGGATTCTAACGATATTGAAAAAGAACGCGGCATTACAATTTTAGCAAAAAACACTGCAATCACTTATAATGGCACACATATCAATATCGTTGATACCCCAGGCCATGCTGATTTTGGCGGCGAAGTGGAACGTGTATTAAACATGGTAGATGGTGTTGTATTGTTGGTAGATGCGGCTGAAGGCCCTATGCCTCAAACACGATTTGTAACATCAAAAGCACTGGCTTTAGGCCTTAAGCCAATCGTTGTTGTGAACAAAATTGACCGTGATGGTGCTGATCCAGATAAAGTTGTAGATTTAACATTTGATTTATTTGCAGCATTAGGCGCAACAGATGAGCAGCTTGAATTCCCAGTTGTTTTTGCCTCAGCTAAAAATGGTTATGCGATGATGGATCATACAGAAACATCAGATAATATGACTTGTTTGTTTGAAACAATTATGGATCACGTTGAGCCACCAGAAGGCGATCCGGAAGCAATATTACAAATGTTGGCAACGACCTTGGATTGGGATGAATATATCGGGCGTATCGTAGTGGGTCGTATTGCCAACGGCACCATCAAAATGGGTCAAGAAGTTGGCGTGGTGCATGCAGACGGCTCTAAAGATAAATTTAAAGTGACCAAGCTGCTCGGTTTTAAAGGTTTGGATCGCATTGAAATTGAATCGGCTTCTGCAGGTGATTTGGTTGCGGTAGCAGGTATTGAACATATCAATATCGGTGAAACCATTACTGATAAAGATAAGCCTATGGCTTTGCCAGTGATGACAGTAGATTTACCTACATTGAGCATGGAGATTCATGTCAATAAATCACCACTTGCTGGCCAAGAAGGTAAATTTATTACAACACGTCAAATTCGTGACCGTTTATACAAAGAAATTCGTACCAACGTAGCGATGAAAGTTGAAGAAACTGATTCTGCTGATATCTATAAGATTTCAGGCCGTGGTGAGCTTCATATTGGTATTTTGTTGGAAAATATGCGCCGTGAAGGTTTTGAAATGGCGGTTTCTCGTCCAACTGTGATTTTACGTGAAGAAAATGGCGTTAAACAAGAGCCTTATGAACACGTAACCATTGATGTTGAGCAAGAATATCAAGGTACTGTGATTGAAAAAATGGGTCAACGTGGCGCAGAAATGACAAGCATGGAAACTGCTTCTGATGGCATGACACGTATTGAATTTATGAGCCCAACGCGTGGTTTGATTGGTTATACCTCTGAATTTTTAACTGATACCCGTGGTACAGGTACCATGAATCACGTGTTCCATGCTTATGGTCCATATGTTGGTGCCCTGCCTGGCCGTAAAAATGGTGTGTTGATTGCTAATGGCGCTGGTGAAACGGTTTCATTTGGTTTATGGAAAATTCAAGAACGTGGTAAATTATTCTTGGGTGCTGGCGTGAAAATTTATGAAGGTATGATTATTGGTATTCATAGCCGTGATTCAGATTTGGTTGTTAATGCTAATCGTGAGAAAAAGCTTACCAACGTACGTGCATCAGGTACGGATGAAAAGGTTGATTTGGTTCCGCCATTGAATTTGTCACTAGAACGTGCGATTGAGTTTATTGCCGATGATGAGCTTGTTGAAATTACGCCTACAAACATTCGTCTTCGTAAACGTTTATTGCTAGAACATGAACGTAAACGTGCAGGAACTAAAAAAGCTTAATTTTAGTAGGTTTTGAAATTTAAATATTTCTAAAAGCTGTAAGTGGTTTCACTTGCAGCTTTTTTTTTGTGGAAAACAAAAGTATTGTTTCGCAATAGAGTAAAGGGCTTCTTTTTTATGAGGCTCGTTTGATGATAGAAATGAAAGCGCTAGCAGATGAAAAAACTTTGCTTTATATGTATTTACTGTGTCATTGATTTATGTTTTAAGTGTTTGTTAGGGAAATCAAAAATTGGGGTGATATCTTGACTGAGGAAATCGTATACGAACTTGACCATAAAGACCTTTATTTGAACCGTGATCTAAGCATGTTACAATTTAACCGACGTGTTTTTGAGATGGCTGCCGATGAATCGGTTCATTTATTAGAAAGACTTCGCTTTTTGTGCATCAGTAGTATGAATATGGATGAATTTTTTGAAGTGCGGGTTGCAGTTCAAAAACACCGCCTTGCGCTTGGTTCCTTGGCTACGGCTGCAGATGGCAGAACTGCGGGCGAAATTCTATCAAACGTGCGAGAAAATGTTGAAGTGCTGGTGACTGAGCAGTACGAATTGATGAACAAGGTGTTATTGCCTGCTTTAGAACAAGAAGATATTCATATTTTGCGTCGTAGTGATTGGACTGAAGAGCAAACCACGTGGGTACGCCGTTTCTTTCGCAGAGAATTGTTGCCCGTACTTACACCCATTGGGCTAGATCCAGCTCACCCTTTTCCAAGGTTACTTAGTAAAATTTTGAACTTTATCGTTTCCTTGGAAGGTAAAGATGCTTTTGGTCGCGAGTCTCATTATGCGATTGTTCAAGCACCACGTTCTTTGCCGAGAGTGATTAAATTACCTCAAGAGATTACAGGTTCGGCTCACAGTTTTGTATTATTATCGTCTATTATTCATGCCTATGTTGGTGACTTTTTTCCTGGTATGGAAGCCAAAGCGTGCCATCAATTTAGAATTACGCGTAACAGTGAGCTGGTGGTTGATGAAGATGAAGTTGAAGATTTAAAACAAGCGGTTGTTGGCGAGCTTTTAGAGCGCCGTTTTGGTAAAGCTGTGCGTTTAGAAGTTTCGAAAAGATGCCCTGATGAAATGGCTGATTTTCTATTGCACCAGTTTGAGCTTACCAACAATGATTTATACCGCGTTGATGGCTTGGTTAATCCACACCGATTGGCAGCAATTTATGATGAGGTTGACCGTCCAGATTTGAAATTTCCAGATTTTGAACAAGGTATTCCTCAACGATTACGCGCTGAAGAGCTAAACATGTTTGACACCATTCAAGAGGGCGATGTGTTACTGCATCACCCTTATCAGAGCTTTGCGCCTGTGGTGGAGTTGTTAAGTCAGGCCGCTGCAGACCCTAATGTATTGGTGATTAAACAAACGATGTACCGTGTGGTTCCTGATTCACCAATGGTTGATGCTCTTGTCCGTGCGGCGCGCGCGAATAAAGAAGTGGTTGCCGTGATTGAGCTTATGGCTCGTTTTAATGAGGAAGAAAATGTTGCTTTAGCCAATCGCCTTACGGAAGCGGGTGTGCAAGTTGTGTATGGTGTTGTGGGGTACAAAACCCATGGGAAAATGTTGATGATTGTTCGCCGAGAAGGACGGAAATTGAGTCGATATGTACATTTAGGCACGGGCAATTATCATACTATAACCAGTCACTTCTATACTGATTTTGGTCTTCTTAGTTGCAATCCAGAATTGGGCGAAGATGTACATAAACTATTTCAACAGCTGACGGGTTTAGGTAAAGCTATGCGACTTAAAGGTATGTTGGCTGGACCATTTACACTGCATAAAGGGTTGATTGAACGTATTGAACGCGAAGCAACAATTGCATCTAATGGTGGCGAAGCCCGAATTCGTGCAAAAATGAATGGACTTGAAGAACCTGGAATTATCCAAGCTCTCTATCGCGCCTCGCAAGCAGGCGTAAAAATTGACCTTGTTGTTCGTGGTGTGTGTTGCCTTCGCCCTGGCATTAAAGGTATATCAGAAAATATCCGTGTGCGTTCGGTTTTGGGGCGTTTTCTCGAGCATACACGTATTTATTACTTTCATAATGAAGGTGAACAAGATCTTTTCTGTGCTAGTGCAGATTGGATGAGTCGTAACCTATTAAGACGCATAGAAACATGTTTCCCAATCCTTGATGAAACGCTGAAGAAAGAAGTGATTGCTCAAGGTTTAATGCCATATCTGTCGGATACAGCTGGAACATGGCAATTGCGTAGTGATGGCTCTTATCAGCGTGTGCATAGCCGCACTCGGCACAATGATGCCCAATTGATGTTAATGAAAAAATTAGGAACGCTACAGGAGCTTCCAGAGCCTCTACCTTAAGAAATACACTTGGCATTAAAGATGCTGATTGTATGTATGAGGCGAAGTTATAACACTTAATGACTCACGCTTCGGAGTTGGTGGTTGTTTATGTTTCACAGTGTTTTCTTTTTACTCATGTTGAATAGAAACACTTTAAAAAGCTAAATTTGGCAGCATAACTGCCGATAGATAAATTGTGACGAGCTGATGATCAGCGATTGTTTTTTTCAAGGATGGTGCGTTATGTGTGAATATGTATTGAATGTTGAAATGGATCTTTATGGTCCTTACCACTCGGAAGAGCAGGCTCTTTTTGCCCAGTATTTGTTTACAGTCAAACACCCCGAATTGGTCGGTGGCTGTACTGTGATTCCTCTTGATTCAGATCTAGGCTATGCCTCTTTGTTTGAACCATGTCTTCTGCATTAATTTTCTTCAGGCCAACCAGTAGTAATCACTGCTTCTTTTATTTTTTTAGGCCATTTTTTCACAGTTGTTTCAAGTTTAAGTGCTTGTGAATGAGAGCCCACTGATTTTTGGAAAACTAGCTCAAGTGGAGCTTTTCCGCGAAGATATTTTGCGCCTTTGCCAGCTTGATGTTGAATAAAACGACGTTCTACGTCAGTGGTGATGCCTGTATAAAGAAACCCACCTTTACAGCGAATCATGTAAAGAAACCAGCTGGTATCCTTGTTGTTTAAATCAGGTGCATTTATGCTTTTATTTATCATGCTTAAACAATAGAAATGATTTCATAACAAAGTGTTGTGCCTGCAACTGTGAGCTCAAAAGTATCACCTTCAACTTTGCCCAATAGGATCTTTCCAAGCGGCGCTTTCGGTGTAATGACAGTGATGGTTTGACTGTTATACGATACTTTTAAACCACCAGCGTCAGCTGCAAGCCATAAGAGTTGCTGAACATCTTTGTCATCTTCGAGTGTGACGAGCGATGATAATTGGATGGTGGTAGATTGAGATGGTTTGAGTTGTTTAAAGTAGGCAAGCGCGCGCTGTAATTCAAGCAGCCGTTCACCTTGACCTTTGGCGAGATATGAAGCTTCTGTACCCATGGTTTCATACTTACTTGAACCCAAACAATCTTTATGCGTTGCGGTGTCGCGAGCGACTGTTACAGCTTGCTCTGCGACGACGATATCCACTTCAAGTTTGTCGATGATAGCTTTTAATATTGTTTGTTTATTCATAGGAACAACCTGTCATCTAATGAAGAACTTTGGTTTGCAATCACTATTTTAAATAGGCAGGTGTTTTTTAATGTTATGCGGCAATAGGTTTAATATCTTAGCCCTGCTTATATGCCAGAATGCTGAAAGAAGAAGCAATGAAGCTCCAATGCAGATTCCTGTCAAAGCAAAGCTATAACTTACAAAACCATAAGTTTGAAATAGGCTTGTAAAAGCATACAAAACATAACCCAGCGAAGAAACCATGATTGCTCTGCGATCAACGGCAAGGGAGATGATAGTAAGGAAAATATAAAGTGTAATCACAATGCCTATGCCGAGTAAATCTGTTTGGCCATTTAGGATGCCCAACGAGAAAAATATAGGGTGAACGATTAATGGTGCAGCCACAAGATGTAACCAAAATGCGACATCGGAATTTTTGGTTTTTCGTGTTTGATCTAATGAGTCCCAATACATGGCAAATACAAATAAAAGGAAGCCGCTGGTGAATAATAATGGTTGTAACCATTGGCTTAATGAGGGGTAGGTTGAAAGACCGAAGTAGAGTACGACTGTTATCACAACTGCTGAAGCTGCAGCAATGGTGATAGGAACTCTAAAACGTTTCCAGTGTAACCATGCAAATAAGGTCGTTAAAATACTGGAGCTTAAGATGGTCATGCCATCAGGATTAGAGGACAAAGTGAGAGGTATTGCACAAATACCAGCCAGAAATGAAATAAGCAGTAAAATTGCAGGCAGTGCCATGCGGCGTTTACGCACAAAAAATTCAGATAATCCCCATGAAATAACAGCTAGGGTAATTGCAGCAAAAGCCATGTGAAAAGTTGAGGCAAACCAAGCGCCAGAGATGAGCAATAAACAAGATGCAATAACTACAAAAATATCATTAAAACCTGAGATAAGGCGAAAGTTCTCTTCATCCACTCTAGGTGTTTCGCTAGTTGTACGAGCATAATCACGAAATTGTTGCACAGCAGTAGAGGAGAAGATGCCTTCCTCTACTGCTGCATCTAAGTCTTCATCTGAATACATAAGCTTTCCTTTTTAATAGGTGTTGAAGTTGGATGCTATTTAAACTTGGCGTGTGAGTTGGTTAGTGTCTGTATGCTCGAAGGTTCGGTTATAAATATCAAGCATGATGGTTTGTTTATAATGTAATGTATCGCCATCAAGGGTTAGTTTTTGTTCAAAGGCGGTTGTGCGAGCATTATTTTTCATGAATGGTGCTTGGACAATACCACCGTGAAAACCTGATTCTTCAGCAAGCACCTTAATCTCAGGGATATTTGGGTCGCTATCTTCTTCATCCAACACCTTGCCGCAAGCCACCACAGCAACGCCACGAGGAATGCTGAATGAGTGGGTGATGGCGCCTGTTGCCGCATCCCAAGACCAATACCCAGTTTGGTGGTGAAAGACATTATCATTTTCCTGACGCTGCACGATTTGTTTGTAGTGTAACACCGCCAAAACCTGTGTATCTGCATTGTCCACATCACCAAAGGCTTCAAAGCTGATGGTTTCAAAGTATGGGTTATTTTCTTCTGAACCATCCGATTCAGGAGCAATATCAGTGCCTTTATCACCTTTCCAAGTACCGATTAGTGCTGCTAGTGGGCCATAATTAATTTCGCTCATGTTTACCTCTGTGCTACTTTTTATCTAACCACATATGTCGAGCATAATGTAGGGCTTTAATATAAAAGTTATTTCCTACAATGAGAGAAAAACCAATAACCAGTGAAACGCTGTGAATCATGATATTCTGTAGATAAGCAGGGTTGATATGCCCTCCATTGAGATACGCGTCTGATTCAGCCATTTGGAAGTAAAGAACTGAGTCTGCAAATAATAAAGGTAAATAAGTAACCATTAAAAACAACCCCATAATCATGGTTGCTAATTTGAGAATATTGAGAGACTGATGGTTTTGAGGCATTTGCACTAAAGTTTTCTCAAGAACAAATAGTGGAATGAGTTTTTTTGCTGAAATCCATAGGTAAAGTCCGAATAGCAAAGGGCATAATCCTATAATCATTGAGACTATATTTATAGGATCGTATGAACTGTGACCTGAATTAAATATAAATGGGTATAAATAGAGCATAGGAAAATCCAGATTAGTAATGATGATATATAATGAAAGAATCCGTAATATTAAATATGCAATTTCGTTACTATTCATTTACCCGCCTTTAAAGTTAAGCCTTATTTCCGTGAAGCCTTTTCATCATGTCCAGAAACACCAAAACGACGGGCGAGTTCTTGGAGAACATCATCAGCAGAAAGATTGTGGTGAGCCAGCATAATCATGGAGTGAAACCACAGGTCTGCTGTTTCATAAACGATGTTGTCTTTATCATTATTTTTTGAGGCAATGATAGTTTCAACAGCTTCTTCGCCAATTTTCTCAAGCATTTTATCAGGTTTAGCAAATAGGGAGGCAACATATGAAGAGTCTGCGGATTCATTTTTACGTGACTCAAGCACTTGGGTCAGTTGTTTTAAAATTTCATCATTGGTCATGACATTGGCTCCTCAATAACAGCCCACTCGTTACCTTTCTTTTGTTTGTAAAAACATGATTCACGATTGGTATGGCAAGCTGGCCCAGTTTGCTCAATTTTGAGCAGTATGGTGTCGCCATCGCAATCAAGGTACATATCGAGAACCTTTTGTACGTTGCCGCTAGACTCGCCTTTTTTCCACTGCGCTTTGCGTGAGCGCGAATAGTAGTGGGCAAAACCAGTGTTAAAGGTTTCTTGCACTGCTTCTTCATTCATCCAAGCCATCATCAATACACGCCCCGATGTTGCATCTTGGGCGATAGCAGGCACAAGGCCTGCTTCGTTGAACTTGATGCTATCTAACAAACTCATGCTGTTAAACGCGCCAATACACGGCTTGCTGCAGCGATAGTATTATCAATGTCTTCATCAGTATGAGCAGCAGACACAAATGCAGCTTCATATTGAGAAGGTGCAAGGTAAACGCCCTCATTAAGCATTTCGTTGAAGAATTTGCCAAAAAATGCCAAGTCGCAATGTCCAGAGACATCAGATCCACAAGTGACGTTTTCCAATTCAGTGAAAAATACGGTAAACATGGAGCCAAAACGATTGCCTGTCGCAGGTACACCAGCAGCTTTACAGCCAGCCAATAAACCTTCAAACAAACGTTTGGATTTGGCTTCCAAATCAGCATATAAAGTTTCATCTTGCAGGCGGGTTAATGTTTCCATACCAGCGCGCATAGCGAGTGGGTTACCTGACAACGTTCCAGCTTGGTAAACAGGGCCATCAGGTGAAATCTTACGCATGATATCTTCACGGCCACCGTATGCGCCCACTGGTAAACCACCACCGATAATTTTACCCAAACAGGTCAAATCAGGGGTGATGCCGAATAATTTTTGTGCGCCACCAGAAGAAACGCGGAAACCACACATCACTTCATCAAAGATAAGCAATGCGCCTTCAGCAGTACAAAGGTCACGCAAGGCTTGCAAGAAGCCATTTGAGTATAAATCCATAACACCAGTATTACCTGGGACTGGCTCTACAATAATACATGCGATTTCATCTTTATTTGTAGCAAACAGACGTTTAACTTCATCCAAATCTTGGAATGGTGCGGTCAATGTCAATTTTGCATAGTCGTTGGGTACACCAGCAGAATCGGGCTCGCCAAATGTTGCGGCACCAGAACCAGCTTTCACCAAGAAACCATCAGCATGGCCATGATAACCACCATCAAATTTGATGAACTTATCGCGGCCAGTAAACCCACGCGCCAAACGCAATGCACTCATAGTTGCTTCTGAGCCAGAGCTTACAAAGCGAACCACATCAATGGATGGCACCATATCAATCACTGTTTGTGCCAAATCAATTTCAAGCTCGCAAGGTGCGCCAAAGGAAACACCTTTTTCAGCAGTTTCTTGAATGCCTTTAATCACTGCATCATGAGCATGTCCCAGAATCATAGGTCCCCATGAGCCTACGTAGTCGATATAGGTATTACCATCAACATCGGTGACGTACGCACCTTTGGCATGGTCAAAAAAACGTGGTGTTCCACCCACGCCTTTAAAGGCGCGAACAGGTGAATTAACACCACCAGGGATGATTTTTTGTGCAGCTTCAAAATCTTTAACGGATTGTTCAATAGACATATGTATGCTCGTTTCCTGTTTTTAAATCGTAATTCTTATTTTGCGCTATTCATTTGGCGAAGTACATAACGTAAGATACCACCATGTTGGTAGTATTCGACTTCTTTTGGTGTGTCGATGCGTACTACTGCTGTGAATGTTTTGGTTGAGCCATCTTCGGCAGTAGCCACGATAGTTACAGACTTAGCAGAGCCATCGCCAAGGCCATTAATATTAAAGGACTCTTGGCCATTTAAACCCAATGATTCAGGACTTTCACCAGCATTGAATTGCAATGGAAGAATACCCATGCCCACCAAGTTCGAGCGGTGAATACGTTCGTAAGATTCTGCAATCACAGCTTGCACACCAAGTAACATGGGGCCTTTCGCTGCCCAGTCACGTGATGAACCAGAGCCGTACTCTTTGCCCGCTAAAATCATGGCAGGGACGTTGTCGGCTTTGTATTTCATTGCCGCATCATAAATACTCATTGGTGTTTGGCTTGGTTGATGAATGGTTTCACCACCTTCAGTGCCTGGTGCCAATTGATTGCGTAAGCGGATGTTAGCAAAGGTGCCACGCATCATGATTTCATGATTACCACGGCGAGAGCCATAAGAGTTGAAGTCTTTGGTTTCAACATTGTTTTCGCGTAAATATTTGCCTGCTGGAGAATCAGCTTTGATCGCACCGGCGGGCGAAATATGATCAGTGGTTACTGAATCGCCCAAGATAGCCAAAACACGTGCGCCTTGGACATCTCTTACTTCGTCGGCTTCTTGTTTCATGCCTGTGAAGTAAGGTGGGTTTTGAATATAAGTGGAATCATTATCCCAATCAAAGCGCGCGCCTGTGGGAGCGGCTAGTTCCTGCCAGTTTTTATCGCCTGCAAATACATCTTTATAAGAAGACTCAAACTGTTCTTTGGTAACGCATGAACCAACGACTGCTGCCAATTCTGCTTGTGTAGGCCAGATATCTTTGAGGAACACATCGTTGCCATTTTTATCTTGCGCTAATGGCTCATTAAACACGTCGATGTTCATGGTTCCAGCAATGGCATATGCCACGACGAGCGGCGGCGATGCAAGATAGTTCATGCGCACTTCGGCATGTACTCTCCCTTCAAAGTTACGATTGCCCGATAATACCGATGTAACCGACAACTCACCATCAACAATGGCTTTAGAAACTTCCGCGGGCAAGGGGCCAGAGTTACCAATACAAGTGGTGCAACCATAACCAACCACATGGAAACCAAGTGATTTAAGCGGCTCCATCAAATTAGCTTTTTCTAAATATTCAGTGACGACCAAAGAGCCAGGGCCGAGCGATGTTTTCACCCAAGGTGCGGCAGTTAAACCCAAAGCCGCAGCTTTTTTGGCCACAAGACCAGCACCAAGCATTACTGTTGGGTTAGATGTGTTGGTACAAGATGTGATTGCTGCAATCACCACTGCACCATCTTGCAGGGTTACTTCTTGTCCTTTAATTGTTGTGCTCACAGCTTTTGAATTTAAACCAGCTTCTGCTTTGATGGTGGCTACATCGCGAACAAATGCCGACTTGGATTCACTCAATGAAATACGATCTTGTGGGCGTTTAGGGCCAGAGATAGAAGGCACTACAGTGCTCATATCTAAACTGATATTTTCATCATACACAGCCGTGTTTTTATTGTCTTCGCGGAACATACCTTGGGCTTGATAATAAGCTTTTACCAGCGGCACTTGATCACCACGACCAGTAAGTTTGAGATAGTTTAATGTTTCATCATCAATGGGAAAAATACCACATGTTGCACCATATTCAGGCGCCATATTGGCAATGGTTGCACGATCTGCCAAAGGCAATGCATCCAAACCAGAGCCATGAAACTCAACGAATTTACCAACCACGCCATGTTTGCGCAGCATTTCAACAATGGTTAATACCAAGTCAGTAGCCAATGCACCTTCTGGAATTTTACCTGTTAACTCAAAGCCCACTACTTTTGGTACCAACATGGATACAGGTTGACCAAGCATCGCGGCTTCAGCTTCAATGCCACCCACACCCCAACCAAGAACGCCAAGACCATTAATCATGGTGGTGTGGGAGTCTGTGCCAATCAGTGTATCTGGATATGCTTCATTTTCATCGTTCACAAATACAGTGCGGGCAAGGTTTTCAAGGTTTACTTGATGCACAATGCCAGTGCCAGGAGGCACTACTTTGAATGTTTCAAAAGCATTTTGTCCCCATTTAAGGAAGTTATAACGTTCTTCATTGCGTTCAAACTCAATGGCTGTATTTTGCGCTGCTGATTCGTTGGTTGCAAAGTGATCCACCTGCACAGAGTGATCAATCACCAACTCCGCAGGGGCAAGTGGGTTGATTTTGGCAGGGTCACCGCCCAAATCCGCCATGGCATCACGCATAGCAGCCAAGTCCACAACAGCAGGCACACCTGTGAAATCTTGCATTAAGACACGTGCAGGCATGTAGGCGATTTCTTTTGGCTCATCAGAAGGTTTGCGGTTGATAAGCGCTAAAATATCTTCGCGAGTAACATTAATACCATCTTCACGGCGCAGAAGGTTTTCAAGCAATATTTTAAGCGAGTAGGGTAAGTGTGAAGTGTCACCAGCGGCATCCAGCTGATAATAGGTATAAAGCTTGTCGCCGATATTAAGTGTGTTACGCGCATCAAAACTATGACTCACATGTTTCTCCTACAAGATGTATTTAATTAAACTTAAAAGTAATAGGGCGCCACCATAACAAAAGGGTGATTTTATGCCATGATTTTGGCATTGTTGGTTTGTAGAAGCCGCGGCGCATCAGGTATGTGATTAAGGTAGTATCTTTCATGTTTTGTGTAGCTTGGGTTAGCGTTTAGGCAATAGGGTTTTAGGCATGCCTAAATGGGTAAGCTTATCAATTTTAGTGCGTTGTAAGTGTAAAATTTCGGAATTCAGCTTTTGTCGTATCACTTTATCATAACTGAGTTTAATGCCAAATCTGCCATTTTCTGACCCAGATTGCACCCAAATTACTTCGCCCATATGATTGATATCGACTTTTCCAATTTTAGCCTGACAGCGAAGCTCCTCCCCAGGGACAAAGCTAAGCTCTTCTGTGGCGATTAAACCTAAGCCTGAGATAGAAAATTCAGTGATGAACGCGGTGCACTCAAGCTTATTATCTCTATAAAGTTTGACGGCAACTTTTTTGTCCAGAGCCACACGTACCTGCTCGCGACGGCTCACTTCTGAAGTATCAATAGTGACTACTTTTAGCTGAATTTTGCGACCAATCACGTAATCAATAACAACTTTAATCCGAAACCCGTCAATTGGGGAGTTTATATAAGCATAACTCATATCTTTATCGGCAGAAAATACTCTGCCCAGCTCTGGTGTAGCCATTGTTGTGATAATATTGCCATCCCAATCGGACACATCAATTGTTGCACGCACAGGCATTTCGTCGAACAAATTATAGATATCTACATGTTTATCATTTTGTAGTGCTGCCTGTGTTTCTAGAAGAACGCGCGAGTGACTTTGCGTTAAAACTTTATCCTGCCAAAGTTCTTCGGTGACTGATATTAAGGCATGTTGGATAACATTAAAGCGCTCGATTAAATCACGAATCTCTTTCGATTGCTGTTGTTCATCTAAGCTTTCGATTTTTGGTAGCGCTAACTGTAAGGACTTCCATTCACAGCGCACTAAAGCAGCAAGGATTTGTGTGTTTTTACAACCATCAGTGATCAGGCTACGTAAAGCAGATTTAATGCCCATGTCACTATAATCAGAACTAAGCATGTGTTGGGCAATGTGATGAAATGTTGATTTGTCGTGACCTTCAAGCGCACAAAGTAGTTCTTTTTCAAACACAGCCAGCATAAAAATGGTCTCCTTAAGGCAATTAAAAAAAATCACAACAACTATGGCAGCAGATTAAATGCTTGCAATGCTAAAGCTGAATATCATGGCAAAAATATTGAATAAAAGGACAGAACGGCTTATTCAATATATTGAGTGATATCGTATAGCTTTAATGAGGAGATAGAAATGACTCAGCTTTACATCTACTGCGCGATGCTCTACTTTTGATTTATCAACGTACAAAGGGGAGATGGTATGATAAAAAGAATAAATATATTGGTAGCAATGCTGTTGTTATTGCCAGCAATTGGATGGGCTGAAGGTGCTTCAGATGCTGACACTGTTAAAAAGGCATTGGCTTATTACCACGAAGGAAAAGATATTGTCTTGGTGGATTATAAGTTTTGTACGCTCATCAGCAAAGAAGGTAAGAATAAAAATGATTGCGCTGAAATAGTGGATGGAAAGACAATCGTAAAAGGTAGCAAGGTATATTTGTGGGTGAACTTTTTTGTACCGGGCGATGACACTGAAAAAGTTAAAACTTTGGTGCAGTTTAGTCGAAAAGGAAAAGTGATGGTGAGTAAAAATCTTTCGGTGTCACAGTCTATCCGTTATCGCACATGGAGGCAGATGCCAACTAAAACTGTAGGAAACTGGAAGATTGCAATTGAGCAGGAAGGCGACGATGCTTTTTCTAATATAGTGAATCTTGATTATACTGTAGTGGATGCACCCGTAGCACAATAGATAAAGTTTTACGTTAGACGATTTGAAAAGTGATAGAGCCAAAGCATATTGCTTTGGCTCTTTTTTTTATGGCTTTTCGCAAGCCTTTTCGAAAATTTAAGTAGAATAATAAATAATACTTGCTGCATTAAGTGATAATGATTATCATTCTTCATTATGCAGAAGCTTACCGCCCAACGCCAAGCCATTTTAGATGTAATTAATCGCTCAGATAAACACTGGGATGCTGATGAAGTCGCGTACGCACTAAAAGAAAGTGATACACCAATTGGGATTGCAACAGTATACCGAGGGCTTGCAGCTTTAGCAGAGCAGGGATTGGTTGAATCTATCCAGTTGGCGGATAAAAAGCGTTATGAACGCGCAGATAAGAAACATCATGACCATTTGATTTGCACACAATGTGCCGATATCGAAGAGTTTTGTAAGCCTGAAATTGAAAATTTACAGAATTTGGTGGCCAGTGAACATGATTTCACGATTGAAGGACACCAGTTGTTATTGTTCGGCATTTGTAGAAAATGTAATACAGGAGAAAGATAAATGCTATCAGCATTGATTATTGTATTTCGCGAAGTGCTCGAAATGTCTATGGTGTTGGGCATGTTACTTGCAGCGACTAAAGATGTGGCTGGGTGTAAGAAATGGATTGGTATCGGTGCAGCTGTTGGTTTAACAGGCGCTTTAATTGTTGCATTCTTTATGGAAATGCTTGAAAGCTCAATGGAAGGCGCAGGAGAATTTGTTTTTAATGCCATCGTGCTTGCGATAGCCTCTTTGTTGCTAGCGTGGACAGTGATATGGATGAGTAAACATGGGCGCGAAATGAGCTTGAAGGTGAAACAAGTTGGTGCTTCTGTAGTTGAAGGCTCAACACCCATGTTAAGCTTGATGGTAGTGGCATTTGCAGCAGTGATGCGTGAGGGGTCAGAAGCTGTTTTTTTCTTATTTGGCGCGATGCAGTCGGGTGAAGATTCTGTATCGATGTTTACAGGCGGTTTACTGGGCTTAGTCGCAGGCATTACATTAGGATTTTTATTGTATCAAGGTTTGGTGCGTATTCCGATGAAATATGTTTTTCAAGTGATGGGTGTGTTGTTGATGTTATTGGCAGCAGGCATGGCCTCACAAGCGGCGATGAATTTAGTTTTGGTTGATATGCTACCACCTATTATAGATACATTATGGGATAGTTCTGCAATCCTCTCAGAAGATAGCTTTATGGGTAGCCTATTGCATGTGATGGTGGGTTATGATGAGCAACCAAGTGGCATGCAGATGATTGTTTTTGCAAGTACGCTAGGTTTGATAGCTTGGCTTTATCATCGTGAACAAACGCAGTGAATGATTAAAAAGCTTTATCCAAAACAGCTTGAAGAAATACCTTTGCAAGGTACTTATCTTGATTTAAAATTACATAGGCGAGCAAAAGAAGGTGATACCTTTATTTATGCGAACTATATCAGCAGCCTTGATGGTAGAATTTCCTTATTGGATCAAAGAACAGGCGAGTTTTCGGTGCCAGATGCAATTGCAAATGCGCGCGATTGGCGATTGTACCAAGAGCTGGCTGGGCAAAGTGATGTCATGTTAACATCTGGGCGTTATTTTCGGCAGCTGGCTAAAGGTATAGCGCAAGATTTGTTACCAGTTGGCACTGGCCCTGACTTTGCGGACATTCAAAAATGGCGAAAACAACAGCAGCTTAAAGCACAGCCTGATGTCGTTATTTTATCAGATAGTTTGGATATTCCACTCGAAGCACTTTGTATGTTGTCTGACCGGAAAATTACCGTGCTCACTAAATACGGTTCAACATTAAATAAGCTAGAAAAGTTAAATGCATCTGGAGTCCAAGTTATTCAGGCTCAAGGTGCTGTAACTGGATGGTTTATACGAAAAACATTGATAACATTAGGTTACCGAAGTGCTTATATGATTGCAGGGCCTAAAGTGCACCACACTTTAGTAAGTGATAGCTGTGTGGATGAGCTATTCCTGACATCGCACTTTTCATTGTTAGGTAGCCAACCTTTTCATAGCATACTTGAAGAAAATATGGATGCAACGAAGCTAAAATTAAAGTCACTCTACCTTGATGAGGAAGAAGGGCAGATGTTTATGCGTTATACGTATGCAAAGAGAGACGAATGATGCCATTAACAAGCTTCAACTTTGCCGCAACGCCACATATTCATTTTGGTGTGGGTAAACGACGTGAATTGAGCCAGATTTTAAAGGTTTTTGGCTCAAAGGTGTTATTAATATCGGGCGGTGAATCATTTGATAGCTCAATCATATGTCAGAAGCTATTTGATGAGTTAGACGCAAACTTTACATTACAACGTGAGCGTGTGGAAAATGAGCCTACACCACAAATGATTGATGGCTGGGTTTTGAAGTACCAAGGTTTTAAACCAGATATAGTGTTGGCTATTGGTGGGGGTAGCGCTGTTGATGCTGGTAAAGCTGTAGCAGGCTTGTTGCCTTCTGGTGATTCAGTGATGGCATATTTGGAAGGTGTTGGTGAAGGTAAAGCTTTCCATCATCCGACCACTCCTTTTATTGCTGTACCGACAACAGCTGGTACAGGTGGTGAAACAAGCAAAAATGCAGTGTTATCTTGTATTGGCGTTGATGGGTACAAAAAATCATTTCGCCACGAAGATTTGTTTGCCAAGCACATTATATTGGACCCTGAGTTGACTGTATCATGTTCACCCGAGACGACTGCAAGGTGTGGCATGGATGCATTCACGCAACTATTGGAAAGCTTTGTTTCAACGCATGCGAATGCAATGACCGACGCGTTAGCATGGTCTGGCTTGGAAAGGGTTTCGTCAGGCCTATTGGCTGCTTTTGATGATGGTTTAAACACCCAAGCGCGTGCAGATATGTTATATGCATCTTCAATTTCAGGGCTGACGCTTGCCAATGCTGGTTTAGGTTCAGTACATGGTTTGGCATCGCCGTTGGGCGCATTTTTTCCGATACCGCATGGTGCGGTCTGTGGTTCATTGTTATTTGAAGCCACGAAATTAAATATTGAAAGTATGCTGTCTCGGGATGTGTCTAATCCTGCTTTGGTTAAATATGCAAAGGTTGGGCGTTTATTGTTAGAAGACCAGCATTTAGATGATGCCGAAGCACGTTTTCTTTTGTTGGGTACATTAGAGATATGGCAGAGCTATTTAACGATGCCAAAATTATCTGATTATGGGGTGAAAGAAGCTGATTTTGATAAAATCATTGATCATATAAGCAGTGGAAGCATGGCAACAAACCCAATCAAGCTTGAACGCACTGAGATTTTTAAGCTGTTACAGGCTAGATTGTAAACATTGTTTGGTAAGTAAATTTTTACTTCTTAAATTCAGGAAGCGCACCTTTTAAATATTCATAGCCCGACCAAACACTTAAGACTGTTGCTAACCAAAGAAAGGCTGTGCCCGCTTCGTGCATAGGAAAACCAAAGAAATCAACATGAATCAATAAACCTTCAATGGCAAACATTTGGGTTAAAGTTTTCCATTTTCCCATCTGTGAGACATGTACAACAACATTGCGCTCGGCAAGCCATTCACGTAGTGCACTGATAATGATTTCTCGACTAATAATGATAATAACTAATATTGTGGAAGCAAAATTAGCTTCAACAAGTAAAATGAGCGCAACAGTAACCAATAGTTTGTCGGCAACAGGATCTAAGAATCGACCAAATGCTGTTTCTTCACCGCGTGTGCGTGCTAAATATCCATCAAACCAATCTGACCAGCCAGCTATGGCAAAAACCAAACCAGAGGCATAAAAAGACAAGGGCTGTGGTAGATAAAAAGCAAACACAAACACAGGGACAAGAATAATCCGCATAGCAGTAATTTTATTTGAGAGTGTCCAGTTCATAAGGGGAGCCTTATTATTAAATCAATCAAAATGAATCCTTTTTAACGCTTTATTTTATGCTCGCGTTGTTTTTTTAAACTTACCATAATCCAAATATCAATGCAGACAGCAAGGAAACCTACAATATAAAAGTGGGTTTTGGTTAATGTAGGGGTGAATAACGCAAGTTCAGCTAAAGTATCAGTGTTTGTGATGATACCGTAGGCAAAAAACACCCAAACCAAGTGCCCAACAATTAGAATAAATAGCCCGAGCACTGTCCAAAAACTGGAAATAAGTAGTGCAATGTTTGAACGCTGCCCAGGTATTTTGCCCATGCTATTTTTTACTCAAACCCAGCGCGTCGAATGCTTTTTGCACGCCAAGCACGATCGTAAATGACTTCAACGCTTCGTGTATAAGCTTTTCCTGTTTTTTCATCAAAAAACTCGTCGATATAAAGGGCGCGCTCGGGGTGAGCTGCATCTTTAATCATTGGGCTACCCATTTCGGCTTCAATTACAAAGCGGGTATCACCTTCTTGGATAATCCAGATGCTATCAGGGTCAATGACGTTACCTTGATGAATCTTTGTGTTGATGCAGCCTGAGAGTATCCACAAAGCTAGCGAAGCGAGGATTAGTCGTTGCATGCAGTCTCCACAGGGCCACGGTGGTTTCTTTCAAGTAGGCTGATGTAGTCATCCATGCCTTGTTCGAGTGTCCACTGTGGTTGCCAGTTTAGAAGTGATGAAGTGTGGCTTAAATCAGCTTCAGTGTGGTTCTGGTAAAATGTGAAAGGGTTGTCGAAATATTCGACATCCACTTTTATATTGAGAGTACGATTTAAGTTCTCCACAACATCATTGAATGTTCTGGCTTTTCCTGAACCAACATTACAAACACCTGATCGAGGTGCATCCAAAGCAGCGATGTTGGCACCAATAACATCACGGATATAAACAAAGTCACGTTTTTGTTCGCCAAATTTGAACAAACGAATAGGGTCACTTGCTTTTATGCGTTGGTATAGCTGAAGCATCATGGATGCTGTTTTGTTACCATCACGCTCATTTTTATGATGTTCACCTGGGCCATAGACATTGAAGTAGCGTAGACCAATAATGGGTGCAGGGTGAGATTCATACCAGCGAGCAGCAACCCTGTCCATGGCAAGCTTAGAAAAACCATAGATGTTTTCGGGTTCTTCGCCTGAACCAATACTGTTGGGTGCAGGAGAGTTGCCGTAGGTGCCAGCGGATGAAGCATAAATGACCCGAGTACCACTTTTGGCACTGGCTTTAAGGATGGCAGCAAAAGCATCTGTGTTGACATTGACCATTAATTTTTGATCCATCACAGTTGTGTCTGTAATCGCTGCTTCGTGATAAACAGCAGAGAAATGACCTTCAGCAATGTCTTGCAGTAGCTGTGGGTCATCACAAGCAACAGCACGAACCTCGCAATCGACATGAATGAGGTTCCGCCAGTCCCCAGATGAAAAATCATCGGCGATGACGACGTCAGTATTACTGCGTTTAAGAAGTGCGGCGGCGAGGTTGGCGCCGATGAAGCCAGCGCCACCAGTGATTAAAATACGTTCTTTCATATAATTTACTCTGCTTGCGCGGCTTGTTCTTCACCACGCCATTGTAATTGTAATACTTCAAATGCACGAATGGTTGCTTGGTTGCACAACGGGTAGCCCATGCGTCTGTTTAGGGCCTCTAATAATACACTGGCAGGTTTGTCGCAGACATCATTTACATTGAAATCTGTTTGGGCAAGTAGTCTCGCTATCCAAGTTCCAATGCCAGTTAAGGTTGAAATATTGGCGATACGGATGAGTTCGTCGCAACGTTCAACGCTGATTTGTTCACCTGTAAAAGCTGATAATTCTTTTGGCGTGCTTTCAGGTAAGCTTGATAGTGGGCGGCAAAGCAGTTTCCAAATGACCCATTCGCTTTCGGTAATATAATTTTTGTCCAAATGTAAGGGGAAAGCCCCTGGAAGAGCATGGATGTTACTTTGGTTTTTAGTGGGAGACATGAATTAATCCTCAATGTAGGCGACATCGCCTGCGATATAAGCACCTTTAAGAGCTGAGCGTTTCACAACACAGCCAATACGCATGCTGCCTGTTAGGTTCGCACGTCGAAGTTTTGAGCCAGTTAAGTCGGCATGGAAGAGGTTTGATCGCCTAAGGTCAGCAAGACGAAGGTCACAATTGATAAGTTTAGTATGGCTTAAATTTGCATTGGTGAGGCTAGTTTCACGAAAATTACAACCAGTTAAATCAGAGCCTGAAAAATTTATGCCGCTCAAATCTAATTTTGACAAATTTTGCCCAGTAATAGATTTTCCCTCACGAATTGCTTGCCGCACTGCATTTGCATCCATTGGATTCCCCTATTTAAAAATTTTAGTTGTTTAAATTTAAAAAAGGCGATGGTACGTGATATGGCATTTCAATCAAGTTTGTTGTTGTTGGTTTGTCATTCGTATCTAATCACCCTAAGATGCGCCCCCAAATTCAATATTGTTGTGTTTGTCGTTTTAATAAGAGATAAGGTGGATAGGTTATTATGTCGTTAAAAATTGCTGTGTTGCCAGGTGATGGTATTGGCCCTGAAATTGTCAATGAGGCGCTTAAGGTCCTAGGTGTGTTAAATCAGAAGTTCGATTTGAATGCGGCGTGGCAAGAGGCGAACATTGGTGGTGCAGCGTATGATGCGGAGAAAGACCCATACCCAGCCACGACACAAGCCCTAGTGAAAGGTTGTGACGCGGTGCTTTTAGGCGCAGTGGGTGGCCCTAAGTGGGAAGCCTTGGATAAACCTTTGCGTCCCGAAGCAGGCCTGTTGCGCATTAGAGAAGACTTGGGTTTATTTGCAAATTACCGCCCGACAAAAGTGCATGACCAGCTTTTAAATGCCTCAACCTTAAAGCCTGAAGTTGTCCAAGGTGTGGATATTTTGGTAGTGCGAGAGTTGGTTTCAGGTATTTATTTCGGTCAGCCCCGTGGTTTTGAAGTGGTTGACGGCGAGCGACGCGGCTTTAATACCATGGCTTATCGCGAAAGCGAAGTGAGGCGAATTGCACGAAAAGCTTTTGAGGCTGCGCGTTTGCGAAGTAATAAAGTATGTAGCGTTGAAAAAGCGAATGTGCTGGAAGTGTCTGAATTGTGGCGCGAAATTGTGATTGAGGTTCATCAGAATGAGTTTTCTGATGTGGAATTATCGCATATGTATGTTGATAATGCTGCGATGCAGTTGATCCGTAACCCCAAGCAGTTTGATGTGATTGTGACAGGCAACTTGTTTGGCGATATTTTGTCGGATGAGGCCTCTATGCTGACGGGTTCGATTGGCATGCTTCCTTCAGCATCCATTGGCGAGTCGTTTGCGATGTACGAACCTATTCATGGTTCGGCCCCAGATATTGCGGGTCTGGATAAAGCTAACCCTTTGGCGACAATACTTTCAATGGCAATGATGCTTAGGTTTTCATTGAACCGCGAAGATTTGGCGCTTAAAGTTGAGCAAGCCGTTGCCGAGACGCTAGATGCGGGTGTGCGCACGATTGATTTGGCAGATGGTGAAGCCTTTGTGTCTTGTTCTGCTATGGGCAGCGCAGTATGTCAGGCGTTGGAGGCATTGGTATGATGGAGCGTTTTGTCCCTGAAAAGGAAGATGGTTATGTGGTTGCCGTTGTTGGGGCAACAGGTGCTGTCGGCCAAGTTATGCTGGAAATTCTGGCTGAAAGAAAATTCCCAGTATCAAAAATGATTGCGTTGGCTTCAAGTAGAAGCGCAGGCTCTAAAGTTAGCTTCAAGGGTAAAGATGTTGTTGTGCAGGATTTGGAAACATTTGAGCCTGAAGGTGTTGATATCGCGTTGTTTTCAGCAGGTGGTGATACTTCAAGCAAACATGCCCGACGTTTTGCAGAGTCAGGCTGCTATGTGATTGATAATTCAAGTGCTTGGCGCATGGATGAGGATATTGCTTTGGTTGTACCCGAGGTGAACCCATCAGCACTCGAAATGGCACGCCAAAACCGTATTATTGCCAACCCAAATTGCTCAACCATTCAGATGGTTGTGGCGCTAAAACCTTTGCATGATGCGGTGCCGATTGAACGTGTGAATGTTTCAACTTACCAAGCTGTTTCTGGGGCAGGTGGCGTTGCTATGGATGAGTTGGCTAAACAAACATCGGCATTGTTAAGTGGTCAAGAAGTCAAAACTGAGGTTTTCCCTGCACGCATTGCATTTAATGTTATTCCGCATATTGATGTATTTATGGAAGATGGCTATACCAAAGAAGAGCGCAAAATGATGGATGAGACGCGCAAAATTATGGATGCAGATATTGCCGTTACAGCAACAGCAGTTCGTGTACCTGTGTTTTATGGGCATTCTGAAGCGGTAAATATTACTTTTGCTGCAGAGATGGATGCAGATAGGGCTAGAGAATTGCTTGCAAACACTGATGGGATATGTGTTGTTGATGACCCTAATACTGAAGACTATGCGATGCCATCGGAAGCTGCGGGAACAGATTCTGTTTGGGTTAGTCGAATTCGAAATGATAATTCTTTTAGAAATTCCTTGCACTTATGGGTCGTTGCCGATAATGTGCGTAAAGGTGCGGCTCTAAATGCTGTACAGATAGCAGAAATTTTAATTCGATAATAATTGAACATGTCTACAATTATGGTGATTTTTATCGGATAATAGGAGGCAGGCATGCTTCAGCGAGTCATGCATGTTTTTTCAGGCTTTGTGCTTGTTTTTTTATGGGGTGTGCAAGCTGTTTCGGCGGTCTCGTTTGAGCGCCTTGATGTTGCAAGCCATATTGGTGAGCCGTTTTATGCCGAAGCTGGACTTCGCTTGGATGGTGAAGAGTCACTGCTTAAAACAACCGTTGCTTTAGGTTCTGCTTCTGACTACCGTATTCTAGAAGTATATAGGGATCAGGTTGTTAATAATCTGCGCGTAGATGTTGTTGATGATGAACGTGGCCCACGTGTCACATTAAGCTCAGGTGCTGCGATTGATACAGCCTTTTTTAATTTAGTGCTTAAAGTGCGTTATGGCCGTTCTACACATTACAAAAAAATACCTGTTTTCCTTGAAGCTGCGGCTGTTCAGGCAATCAAACAAAATAATCAACAGCCAGTAAGTATTGCTGCGCCTGTAAATTCAGCATCAGTTCAAGCAGAAACATCAGATGCATTCATCACAAAAGTTCCAGAAGGTGCTAAAGCCGCATTTGATGAACCTGTTGAAGTTGTCGAGGCTAGTAACGCCTTTAAACCATATGCTGAGTGGGCGCGGACAGCGCGTTATGGCCCTATGGTCTTTGGTGATACAATTACAACAGTTGCTCAAAGATTGCGTGTTGATGAACGTTTTAGTAATCAGCAAGTCATGGTTGCGTTATTTGAAAAAAACAAAAAAGAATTTGCTAAAAATAATATTAATTTGATTAGAGCAGGTACCTATCTTGATGTACCTACTGCTGAAGAGGTAAACCGAACCTCTCCTGAAGCAGCAAAACAAGTCCTGTCTGCGCAAACTAAAGCTTGGAAAGCAATGCTGAAGCAGCCTAAGTATGCAGCAGTTGCTGACGCACAACGTACACGATATTTACCACGTGTTCGTGTTGGCAAAAATGCTTCAGGTGTGGCCAGTGCACCTATGCTTGCGCCAGAAGTCATTGAAGAAAACAAAAAGGCTGAAACTGTTTCAAAAACTGAACGATCACCTGCTGTTGATCCAGCGGTACAAAACAGACTTAACAATAAGCTTAAAGTAGCCGAAGAAGCTCTAGTTCAAAAGAATGAAGCTTATACTGCATTGCAAGAAAAAATGGCTGCGATGGAGCAACGCTTAACTGAAGCTGAGCAAAAAACAAATGAGGCTAAAGCTGCTTTACCTCAGTCGCCAGCGAATGCGGATTCAGCGGCACTTGATGCACAAAATAAACGTTTAGAAATTGTGATTTCACGCTTAAAAAATCAGCTGGAAGAAGCCAAGGTTAATGCACAGGAAGGTGGTGCAGCAGATTGGTTGATGTATGCGTTAGCAGGTCTTGGGTTATTGGTATTGGCCTTGATTGCAGCAATCGTTTTATTATTCCGCAGAGAGCCTAAACACCCCGCTCAAACTGAAAGTATGCATGATTTTGATGACCAGCCTATAGCTCAGGATGATGTGGAAGCGATTAATGTTGAAACATTTAATGAAGAATCGGTAACCACTAAAGCTATGGATGCTGGTGATTTTGAAATGCCCGTGGAAACTCCTGTTGAAAAGGCAGAAAGAAACCCCGCTTTAGATGATATGTTTACGGATACACCGCTTGAAGAAATTCCAGACTTTACGGATGATGAAACAGGTGAAATGGAACCGTTTAATGCGGATTCAGATGAAATGCCTGACCCAAGCGTAAATTATTTAGAAGAAGCAGACGTTTACCTACGTTATGGTATGGAAGATGAAGCTGAAAAACAAGTGCGCATGGCACTCAAGCTAGAGCCAGATAATCCAGAGGCACACGCAAAATTGGTTCAGATGCTTCAGGCAAAAGGTGATAAGACAGCTGAAGAAAACGCCATGTCTGCGGCGCAAGCAGTATTAACTGGTACAGCATTGGCAAGTTTTGAAGGGTTACTGTCAGGGTCAGGTGAAGCAGAAGCTCAAGAAGAAAGTGATTTAGAAGCATTAAAACATGAAAGCTTTGATGGGGCTGACACAGGCATCATTGATTTCGGCGAAATCAACTTTGGTCAGAATGGAAGTGGAGATGATGCGGCAGTAGATGTTGAAAGTGCTGATGAAAATATTCTTGTAGATAGCGAATTAGATTCACACCACGATGTCATGGAACAGGAGCCTTTGGATACAGGTGAGTTAGATTTTGGTGATTTAAGCAGCGCGGCTGATGAACTAGAAGCAGATCTAGATGATATAAGCAGTGATATTATGGACCCTGAAACTTTGGATACAGGGGAATTAGATTTCGGTAATTTAAGTGGGGCAGCTGGTGAGCTAGAAACAGATCTTGCTGATATGAGTAATGATGTGATGGAGCCTAAAGAGCTAGATACAGGCGAATTAGATTTCGGCGATTTAGAAGAAGCAAAAGCGGAATTGGATAATGTTGATGTAAGTAGCAATGACAAAGATGTGATGGAGTCGAAAGCCAATGATACAGGTGAACTGGACTTTGGTGATTTAACAGAAGCGGAAAATGTATCACCAGATGGGTTTTCTTTAGATGACTCTATTGATTTCAGCGCGATAAATTTAGGTGATACTGAAGCAGATGATGTTATGGAATCATCGCTTTTTGATACAGAGGAATTGGATTTTTCCACATCAAATAAAGATAAGAGTAGTGCTGAGTCGCAAGATATAGACTTTGATTTTAGTGATATGGCAAACTTAGATGCGGAATCCTCTGACGCTACTGAGCAGAGCTTGGACGATACGGATGAACTTGAGGGTTTAGAGTTGCTTGATATCGAAGATGTATCCGGGATAACGGAACCTGGTGATACGTTTGGGCTAGAGGAACCTTCGAGCCTTGGTGCTGGTTTAGACTTTGGCTTGGATTCATTTGATGAAGATAGCACAGCACAAGTTTCTTTTGATAAAGAAACAATGGTAGTTTCTCCCGATACTTCTGTTGATGCTTCTGGTATTGAGTTAAACGACTATGAACTTGATAAAATTAAAACGCAATTAGAAGAAGATAAAAATGCAGCCGCTGTACCTTTGGATGCTAGTGCGAATGATCCCTTTTCAATGGCGAAAGAATCCTTGGCGCAAGCAGAAACTGAGGATATTTCAAAAAATTGGGATGAGCATTCGATTGATAACTTACTCGGACAAGAAGAAGATGTGTTATCGCTTGATGAGAACACGGAAAGTCATGTTATCTCCCATGATGGTGTTTTGACAGATGTTGATTTAGAGATGATTGACCTCGAAAATTCTGCGGAAGATAAAGTGAACGCTGATCTTGAAGGTCTTGAAAGTATATCGCTTGATTTATCAACGATTGGCTACAACCCTGATGATTCATTAGATGCTAGCAAAGAAGCCGTGGCAGATAAGAATATTGAGGGCGATGTACCTTCGGTTGAAACTAGCCGTTCAGTACATGCTTCACTTCATCCTGAAGTGGACTTGGATGCTGAATTCTTGTCAACAATTGGTGACGATTTAGCACAATTAACGGACCCAGAAGCCGCGGTTTCATTTGATAAAGTCGAAACTGGGCCTGAACAAGAAACAGGAGAGCTGGAAGGATTTGACCTTGATGACTTTAATATTGAGGATCTTAATATCGACAATATTGAAATGGATAGTTTGGATGAAATTAGTCAAGGTGAAAACAAAGTAGATAAGTTTGATTCTACAGTTATTCTAGATCAAGTTACCAAAGACATGGAAGATTTGATTGGCGAAGAAGAATCGGGTTCACATTTTTCGAGTGTAGAAGATGCGCTTGGTGATTCAACAGTCATCATGGATAGAAACAAAGATCCAATGTCGGATGCTTATAGTGCAACAACAGAATTGGAAGAGATTGGTAAATCTATTGATTCTATTGGAAAAGAAGCCAAAGATCCTATGACTGAAACGATGGAAGCAACCTCAGAATTAGATGTCTTAATGAATGATTTAAAAGGGTTGCTTGATGAGGATGAACCTAAAAAATAAATTTGATGTTTTTTCGAATATTTTTTGTTTTAACATTGCTGATTCTGGCGGTGCTGGCTGAGGATGTAAAAGAAACATTGCTGCTTTGTGTGATTAGTTCTGTGACATTGGTTTTTCGTGGCGCAAAGCTTTATTTGTTTGTCAAAACACTATCCTTATTATTGTGGTTATTTGTTCCTATTATCTTATTTCACGGCTTATTTTCACCAGGTGTATTTATTCAGGAGCCCTTTTTTCTGCCTTTAAGTGTAGAGGGCTTAGAGAGAGCATTGCAGCTATGTCTTCATATTACTGCAATATTTTTCGCCGCATTATTACTTACGCGTATACTAAAATTAACTGAATATTATTATTGTTTATCTTTATTTCCAAAACAAAAGGCTAGGTTAATGCCATACCTATTGTTGTTACCCACTCTTCGCGCATTTACACAAAACACTTTAGCTGAACAAAGGCTGATTTGGCGAAAACAAGGGCATAAGTGGCTAAGTTTGCCGTATATGCTTGTTCAAATGATGGAACTTGTTATTGCGCATGCTAAAAATGAAGCACAAGCAATATGGTTGAATTGGGACGAACGTATCAAGGTGATTGCAGCCCCATTACAAGTGAAACAAAAAATTACATTCGTTGATACTTTTTATGGATTATTAGCACTATTTATTTGGGGAACACTGTGGATCAGCTAGTTAAAATAGAGCGCCAACGCATTGCTTTGGTCATAGAGTTTGATGGTGTATGTTTTCATGGTTGGCAAAGGCAAAATAATGCTTTTACAGTGCAAGAAGCACTGGAAAATGCGCTCACAAAAATTGAAGGCGAGCATGCCTTGCCTCAATTTGCAGCAGCAGGGCGCACTGATACAGGCGTACATGCAACACATATGTTGATTCATGCTGATGTATTGCTCTCTCGGTGGCAAAAATCGCCGCAAACTTATATTAAAGGGCTCAACTTTCATCTGCGTGATACTGGTGTACTGGTGCACGGTGTTAAAGCTGTCGCTGCTGATTTCAGTGCGCGTTTCGATTGTTTTGAGCGCCGGTATCAATATAAAATATGGAACCGTTCGGTGAGTTCTATTTTACATCAAAAACATGCTTGGTGGGTGTTTCAACCTTTGGATATTGCGGCGATGAATCAAGCTGGTGCAATGATGTTGGGAAGCCATGATTTCACAACATTTCGTGCCTCAGGATGTCAGGCGAAAGCTGCTCAGAGAAACTTGAAAGTTTTAGAGGTCAGGCAGGATGGGCATGAGATTATTGTGGATGTACATGCTGATGCTTTTTTGTATCACATGGTGCGCAACCTTGTCGGTACGCTTGTTGCGGTGGGCATTGGTCGGTGGCAGCCTGAATATATGCTTGAGCTTTTATTGGCAAAAAATCGCTGTATTGCCGCACAAACAGCACCTGCTCATGGTTTATATTTTACTGATGCCTTGTATCCTGAGTTTTCGGCGCAAGAGATTTCAGGTTTGGTAGGCTGATTGTGATGTTAGAGGGAATACTAATATGAAAGTTGTGGTGATTGGTGCAGGCATTGTAGGTTTACTCACCGCATGCCGTTTAAAACAACAAGGTGCGGATGTTGTGGTGTTGGAAAAAGGTTTGATGGGGCAAGAGTCTTCTTGGGCTGGTGCAGGTATTTTATTCCCGATTCACCCTTGGTTATACCCTGATGCATTTAGCGCGCTCGTGCAGGCAAGTTTAGACATCTACCCAGCATTGCAACATGAACTGGAAATTGAAACGAGCACACAAATCCAGCGCTTTAAAAATGGGATGCTCATCCCATGTTTTAAGGATGATAGTATCAATCACCAGCAAGCAGCTTTGGCTTGGTCGAAAAAATTTGATTGGCAAGTTGAGTCGTTAAACACAGCACAAGCTCTCGCCATAGAGCCCACTTTATCGAGTAAAATATCCGAAGCTTTATTATGGCCAGATGTTTATCAGGTAAGAAACCCTGAGCTTTTAAAGGCAGTGCGTATTTATGTCGAAAAATTGGGTGTGCAAGTTTTTGAACATAGCGAAGTGAACACATTGTTAGAAGATAATAGCGGTAGAGTGACAGGGGTGACCACTGTTTCTGGTGAAACCTATAAAAGTGATGCCGTGCTGCTGGCAGCAGGCAGCTGGAGCCATGATTTGGCAGCACAAAGTGGTTTTGCTTTACCTGTGTTGCCTGTGAAAGGGCAAATTATTCTTTTGAAAACAGAGCCAAACACGTTAAAACATATCGTTAAACATGATGATGCTTATTTTGTACCCCGCCAAGATGGCCGTATTTTGGTGGGTGCAAGCATGGAAAATGTTGGTTTTGAGCGGGGCAATACAGTATCAGTGCTGCATCAGTTGCTTGAGGCAACACTTAAACTCATGCCCGGTTTGGCGCATGCAGAGATTGAGCAGCAATGGGTGGGCTTTCGCCCGGGTAGTCCTGATGGGCTGCCATTCCTTGGGCCGGTTGCTTCTAAGCCCGGCTTGTGGGTCGCTACAGGGCATTATCGCAATGGGGTGGCACTTGCCCCGATTACGGCAAATGTGATGGCAGACTGGATGTTAGGCAACAAACCAAGCCTTGATATGGCAGCTTTTTCACCAGAACGTAAACCAGCAGAGAGCAGTCTTGTGGGTTATCCTAACCTTTAAACATGCTAAAGCTTGCCGTTCTTTGATTTGAGAGCATAATTTTGCTCAGTTTTAAAAGAGATTGAGGATTATTCATGCCACATTACCAAGGAATCATAGACCGTTACCGCGCATTTTTGCCGATTGCTAAGGATGATTCGATTATCACCCTTTATGAAGGCAATACGCCGCTGCATGAGTCGCACAACTTGCGTAATGCCATCAATCCTGAGCTTAATATATTCCTTAAATTTGAAGGTTTGAATCCTACAGGTTCTTTTAAAGATCGTGGTATGACGATGGCCGTGACTCAAGCTTACAATGCTGGCAGCCGCAAAATTATCTGCGCTTCAACGGGTAATACTTCTGCTTCTGCTGCGGCCTATGCAGCCAATTCTGGCATGGAAGCCTATGTTTTGATTCCTGATGGAAAAATTGCGCTGGGCAAAATGAGTCAGGGTATGCGTTATGGTGCAAAAGTGATTCAAATTAAAGGCAACTTTGATGATGCTTTGCAAATTGTGCGTGACATTTCTGCTGATGGTTCGATTTCGTTGGTTAACTCTGTAAATCCTTATCGTATTGAAGGGCAAAAAACAGGCGCATTTGAAATTGTTGATGAGCTTGGTTTTGCGCCAGATTACCATGCGCTTCCTGTGGGTAATGCGGGTAACATCACTGCATACTGGAAAGGTTATAAAGAATACCACGAACATAGAATTTCTAAATCATTGCCTAAAATGCTTGGTTTTCAAGCCGATGGCTCTGCACCAATTGTATATGGTGCTCCAGTTGAAAATCCTGAAACCATTGCTACTGCGATTCGTATTGGTAAACCGGCATCTTGGAAACAAGCAGAAGCTGCGCGTGATGAGTCTGGTGGACGTATTGATGCGGTGACGGATAAAGAAATCCTGCAAGCGTACGATATGTTGGCTTCGCTTGAAGGTGTGTTTTGTGAGCCTGCATCAGCGGCTTCTGTGGCTGGTATTATCAAACTTAACAACGCTGGTTACTTCAAAGCAGGTGATAAAATTGTTTGTACGCTTACAGGCAACGGTCTAAAAGACCCTGATACAGCGATGAAAGGTATTGCGACACCAATCACCATTGATGCAACTGAAGATGCTGTGCGTAAGGTTCTTGAAGGTTAGTAAGGTGTCATCTCCAAATAGACTTGCTTTATGGCTAATTATTTGGATTGGGGCTGCAATTCTTTATTTAGAAATCAATACTATGGGGCCAGATGGGGGTTCAATCATCTTAATGGTAGGTCTTATGTTTGGTATAAGTGGCGGAATAATTCATGCTCTTTGCTCTTATATCATGTCTAAAATTTGTTATGGTAAATATCTTGGTTTCTGACAGGCACTTTAGTAAGCTTATTAGTTTGGTTACCACTTGCTAAAGAAATTTCACCTAATGAGCCTCAACCAAATATTATTATTGGGCTCCTTCTTTTTGCTTCTGCCCTTTTAGTAGACTTACTTGTAAGTATAAAACCAATAAGTAAAATGAGAGGTTCGTTCATTTCTTTTGCAGAAAAGAAACGAACCAAAGAAACTGCTCCTAAATAGCTGCGAACTTCCTTCGTTTGTTCAATCAAACGGGGCGAAAAGTTTTTTCGCTTTATCCCTTTTTGCCTAAACAAACTACGGCGCATCTATAGCAGATGAGAGGGTGATGTGAAACTAAGTTTTACTTGACCATTCCTTGTTTTCCCCCAAGGTTATTTTTAATGAATGAAATTAGCATACAACATTTTCCGACACCTGTTGGTGAGATTATCCTAGGCTCTTTTGAGGGTAAGCTTTGTATGGGTGATTGGCGTTATAGAAAGATGCGCAGCAGTATTGATAAGCGTTTGCAGAAAGGTTTAAAGGCTGAGTTTGTGGAAGAAGATACGCCAGTGCTTCAAGAAACACGTAAGCAAATGAATGAATATTTTAATGGGGAGCGTAAAACCTTTGATGTGCCGCTATTAATGGTAGGCACAGCTTTTCAGAAATCTGTTTGGCAGGGTTTGATTGATACACCTTTTGGTACAACCTCGTCATATTTAGAGCTTTCTAAGCGTATTGGCAATGAACAGGCAGTGAGAGCTGTTGCTTCAGCCAATGGTGCAAATGCAATTTCTATTCTCATTCCATGCCATAGAATCATTGGTTCAGATGGTTCCTTAGTTGGTTATGCTGGTGGTTTGCCCGCGAAGAAGAAACTTTTGATGCTTGAGCAGGATTCTTGTAGACTAAATTATATAACCATTAAGTAATATTTTTGATATCCTATGGTTTATATATTTATACATTAGTGATGCTATGCAAGGGCATGCAAAAGGGAGGGTAGGATGTCTTTTGATTTTGTATGGCAACATGCACACCCAGTTGGAAAACATAGTTTCCAGTGTGGTTATTGTGGGCACATGGTTGACTCTGACCTTGGATATTTCGCTCCAGGTAGAGATGGCGTAATAGCTAAAATTTTAATCTGCCCTACTTGTTCAAACCCTACATATTTTGACGGACTTGAAAAACAACCCCCATCAGTTCGTTTAGGCAACCAAGTCAACGGAATATCTGAAAATGGGGTGTTAAACTTGTACAATGAGGCAAGGGACTGTACATCCGTAGGGGCATATACAGCTGCCTTCCTTTTATGCAGGAAGATCTTAATAAGTATTGCAGTTCAACACGGAGCAGATAAAGGTGAAGGCTTTGTTAGCTGCATAGGTTACCTTGAAGAGAAAGGGTACGTTCCCCCCGATGGTAAGAAATGGGTTGATGCCATTAGTAAGAAGGGAAATGAAGCAACGCATGAGATAGTTTTGAAGACGGAAAAGGAGGGGAAACAAATTCTTCATGTTGTTGAAATGCTGCTAAGGTTTATTTATGAATTCCCAAGTATGCTTGAAGAAGATGAGGACTGAGAAATAAGCTGTTCATCTTCTGTCAGAAAAGAAATAAACCAAAGAAGCTACCCCTAAATAGCTTCGAACCGCCTTTATTTATTTAGCCAACCGGGCCCAGTTTTTTTGCTTTATCTCTTTTTGACCCCACAAACTACGGGCACCTATAGCAGGGGAGAAAGCTGCTTACAGTCTATAGCCCTCTGTGTTCTTTGTGCTTCTGCGGTTAAATTTAAATCTATACAACCGTTGACCAATGCGTGGATAACATCATCATTGGAACACTTTATTTTGTTCCAAGGATGGCCAAATGCCGCATTTAGTTCTTATTGATGGTCCTAACTATGTTTTTCGTGCTTTTCATGCCGTAAAACACAATCTAAGCAACTCCAAAGGGCAACCTACCAATGCTGTGTTTGGTTATGTGCAGATGGTGCGCAGCATCTTGAAAGATTTGAATCCTACCCATGTGGCGGTGGTGTTTGATCCTAAGGGTGGAACCTTTCGCAATGAGATGTATGCCGAATACAAAGCGCATCGCCCACCTATGCCTGAAGATTTGGCTTGTCAGTGGCAGTATGTGTTTGATGTGACCGATGCCTTTAATTTTGCGCGTATTTGCGTTGAAAATTATGAGGCCGATGATGTGATTGCCACTTTAGCGCGACAGGCCGAAGCCAAAGATTGGGATGTGACCATCGTATCCACCGATAAAGATTTGATGCAGCTTGTTGGCGATAAGATTTGGATGCTCGATACCATGCGCCGCAAAGAATATGGCTTTGATGAGGTGGTGGGGAAGTGGGGCGTTGGCCCTGATAAAATTCAAGACTTGTTGGCTTTGGCAGGTGATTCTGCTGATAATATTCCTGGAGTGCCGGGCATTGGTCCGAAAACGGCCGTTGAGTTGCTTCATACCTACGGTGACTTGGAAGGTATTCTCAGCCATGCCCACGAAATCAAACAAAACAAACGCCGTGAAAACCTGATTGAATTTGCCGAAAGTGCGCGGCTTTCTTATCGTCTTGTTGCTTTGGATGAACAAACACCATTGCCTATGAGTCTTGATGATTTGGTGGTGAAAAAACCCAATCATCCAGCATTAGCCACATTGTTTGAAGAGCTTGAGTTCCGCCGTTTGCTTGCAGAGTTTGAAGGAGATAAGGGTGTTTTAACATCTACGACGGCATCCAATCAAACCAAAGTAACACAAAAGGAAACAAATTCGGCAGTTGAGGTAGATGTTGCTCAAGCTCATGAAGCCATTGATAATAAACCACTGCTGACCCATGTAGTTGATGATGAGGTTAAGTTGGCAGCTTTGGTGAAAGCTTTGAACGCTGCCGATTTGATTGCCGTGGATACTGAAACCACATCTTTAAGTATTCATGATGCAGCTTTGGTTGGTTTTTCATTTGCTGTTAAAGAAGGTGAGGGTTGGTATGTGCCTGTGAGTCATCGCTCTATGGATTTGCTTAATGCAGCACCCAAACAAATTGACAAAGCCATGATATTCTCAGCCTTAAAACCTATTTTAGAGGATGGGTCTAAGTCCAAGTGTTTGCAAAATGCCAAATATGATTTGCAGATTTTGCGCAATGAAAACATCGATTTGGCAGGCATTTGTTATGATACCATGTTGATGGCTTATGTGTTGGAGGCAGGGCAAGCGGTAAGCATGGATAAACTTGCTGAGAAATATTTGCATCACAAATGCATAGCTTATGAAGAGGTGGCGGGTAAAGGCGCAAAACAAATTACCTTCGATTTGATTGATGTGGAACAAGCTGCCGTGTATGCCGCAGAAGATGCAGAAGTGACGTTGCGTTTGTGTATTGCATTCAAACATGCCTTGGGCGATCAAATCAAACGCCATGATGAGATTGAACTGCCCTTGTCGTTGGTATTGGCTGATATGGAGTGGGCAGGGGCTTATGTTGATAGCACGCAACTGGCGACATTATCGCAGCGTTTTGGGGAGCGGATTGAAACGCTGGAAATGAAAATTATTGAGGCGGCAGGTGAAGATTTTAATATTCGCTCGCCTAAGCAGTTGGGTGTGCTTCTTTTTGAAACCTTAGGGCTTGAAGGTGGCAAAAAAACAAAATCAGGGCAGTGGGCGACAGGCCAAGATGTTTTAGAAAAATTGGCTGAAGAACACGAAATACCAAACTTAATTTTAGAAACACGTGGGCTTTCAAAATTAAAATCCACTTACACCGATGCTTTGCAAAAATTGGTAAATATCAAAACCAAACGTGTGCATACTTCATACAATCAGGGTGTCACCACCACAGGGCGCTTATCATCAACCAACCCTAATTTACAAAATATCCCGATTCGCAGTGAAGAGGGGCGTGAGATTCGTAAAGCGTTTGTGGCAGAAGATGGAAATGTCTTGATTGCAGCGGATTATTCGCAAATTGAATTGCGATTGATGGCACATTTTTCAGGTGATGCCATTCTTAAACAAGCCTTTGCCGATGGTTTGGATATTCATGCTGCCACGGCTGCCGCAGTCAATGACATTGATTTAGCGAATGTAACAGGCGAACAACGCAGGCAAGCAAAGGCGGTTAACTTTGGTATTTTGTATGGTATGAGTGCGTTTGGTTTGGCCAAACAATTGGGTGTGAGCCGATCGGATGCCAAGATGTTTATCGAAGCCTATTTTGCCCGTTATCCTACCGTACAAACTTTTATGGATGAGACTTTGGAAAAAGCCCGTGAGCAGGGTTATGTTGAGACCTTGCTAGGGCATCGTGTCTATGTACATGATATTAATAGCAGCAATGGCATGATGAAGGCATATGCCGAGCGCACTGCCATTAATGCACCACTTCAAGGCTCTGCTGCTGATATTATCAAGGTCGCCATGATACATTTGCAACAACGGCTAAAAGCGGAAGTACCTCAGGCCAGGTTGATTATGCAGGTGCATGATGAATTAATTGTAGAGTGCTCTGTTGATGATAAAGCTATTGTTTCTAATGTGTTAAGAGAGACAATGGAGTCGGCGGTAAGCTTGGATGTACCTTTAATTGCAGATATTGGTTTTGGGACTAGCTGGTTTGAGGCGCATGAGCTATAATAAAAAGAGCTTGCTAATGTTGGGAGGGGCTAATCATGCGTCATTTGCCTTGGCTGAAAGGGATTTTTGCTTATTTAAAAGCAGATAGGAAAACTTCAGCAGAGAAACAAGCTGGGCTTGTATCAGCAATGCTTGTGGTGTCGGTTGCCATTTATATTTTCTTTGCGCTGCTTAATTATGCTGAAGGCTTTTATTCCTTAGCCTTTTTACTTGCTGCTTTAGCAGTTGTTAACCTAGTCACTCTATTTCTTCCCAATAAACAACTTTCTGTTGCTGGTAAAGAGTGGATTACACTTTCTGGCTTAATCGTTTTGCTGCTAGCACTTTATGCCCTTGGAGGCATTGAAAACACGGGCATCTATTGGCTTTCTATGCTGCCGTTTATTGTTTTCTCTATTTGTGGCATCAAGCAAGGTAGACTTTATTTGCTTGCCTTTTTAATCGGCCTTTTTACTTTGCAAATACTTGATTTAACGCATGTATTTCATGTTGCTTATACACTTGACCAGACGCTTATTTTTTTGGCATCTTTTGCTGTATACACCGTTTTAGCTTTTATTTTTGAAGTATTGCGTATCCAAGGTATTAATGAATTGGAAAGTAATAATCAAAAATTGGAATCAATGCAGGGAAAATTGAATGATATTTTAAATCATTTAGAAAAAGAAATTGAAAAACGGACTTTTCAACTAAGAGACAGTAATGATCGTTTGAAATTAGAGGTTGAACACCACAAAGCAACCAATCAGATGTTGACCGAAACGGAACATAAATTTTACCAAGCACAAAAAATGGAGTCATTGGGCACATTGGTAAGTGGAATGGCTTATGATTTTAGTAATATTCTTTCAGGTATCACGGCCAATATATTTTTGATTCAGCGTGAAATTAAGGGTAATGACTTGGTGCAACATAAGCTTGATGATGTGGAGCGACTCGTCATGCAGGCTACAGACATGACGGGAGAACTTCTTACGTTCTCATGCAAAGACCAAGCAGATAAAAAACATTTCGATATAAACATATTTATGCATGAAGCGGTAAAGTTGGCAGTGATGATGTTACCATCACGCATCAAATTTGAGCAAGTGTTCACTGCAGAAAAACTTCCCATTTTTGGTGATACCTCATTGTTGCAACAAGTGCTAATGAATTTACTTAGCAATGCTCGTGATGCCCTTGCAAGGACTGAGTCACCTTTCATTAAAATAAGCATGGCTCGCTTGTCTGATATGCAGATATTAAAGTCTAAGCAGCTTGAGGGTGAATGGTTGCACTTATCAATAAGTGATAATGGTGAAGGGATTAACCCTGAACAATTAACACATGTTTTTGAACCATTCTTTACAACCAAAACAGCAGGCAAAGGTACAGGCTTGGGTTTGGCGATGTGTTATGGCGCGATTCAATCGCATGGCGGTATGATTGAAGCTGAGAGCATTGTTGATGAAGGAACTACCTTTCATATATACCTACCTCTTGAACAAAAAAGCGAAATAGAGCAAGGGAATAAAATTAGTATTGATGACAACCTTACAGGAAAAGGTGAAACGCTTTTGTTGGTGGATCATGATGAAAACTTAAGAGCAGTACATCAAAGCGTGTTAGAAAAGTTAAACTACAGAGTATTGCAAGCGAGTGATGGACTTGAAGCTGTTAAAATTTATGCCGACAATGAGAAGGGTATTGATTTGGTCATGATTGATACCATGATACCCAACATAGGTGGAGCAAAAACTGCTGAGCATATGATGTCTTTGAATCAAAAGACTAAAATACTTTTTACTACGGTAGATGAGGATGACACGGCTGAGCGGTGGATGATGCGGGATGCTGAATCCTTACGAGGGGTAAAGTGTTTAACCAAACCATTCAGTGTTGAAACATTATGTCAGGTGATTCGTACAGAGTTGGATAAAAATATTTTAGGCCCTATTACTTTTTGAGGTAATTTTTTTACAGCAATAAAGTACACTTCAAACCTTACCTCTCCAAAAAACAGGCAAGATTTGAAGCGCATTATCATTTAAGCTTTATGATAGATTTCACTACCTTTCTCTTTAAAGGTTTCAGCTTGTTCATACAAACCAGCTTCAATAGCTTTCATGGCTTCAATGCCATGTTCTGCGGCATAATCGCGCACATCTTGGGTGATTTTCATGGAGCAAAATTTAGGCCCACACATCGAACAGAAATGCGCAACTTTTGCTGATTCTTTCGGCAAGGTTTCATCATGGAATGATTTTGCCGTGTCTGGGTCAAGGCTTAAGTTAAACTGATCTTCCCAACGGAATTCAAAACGCGCTTTAGACAATGCATCATCGCGCTGTTGGGCGCCAGGATGACCTTTAGCCAAATCTGCAGCATGGGCTGCGATTTTATAAGTAATCACACCTATTTTTACGTCATCACGATTGGGAAGGCCTAAATGTTCTTTGGGTGTGACATAACAAAGCATAGCGCAGCCATACCAACCAATTTGAGCAGCACCGATACCAGATGTGATATGGTCATAACCTGGCGCGATATCTGTGGTGAGGGGGCCTAAAGTATAGAATGGCGCTTCATCACAATATTCAAGTTGCAAGTCCATGTTTTCTTTGATCATTTGCATTGGCACATGGCCAGGACCTTCAATCATGACTTGAACATCGTGTTTCCAAGCAACTTTGGTGAGTTCGCCTAATGTTTTAAGTTCACCCAACTGGGCTGCATCATTGGCATCAGCAATAGAGCCTGGGCGCAAGCCATCACCCAATGAGAATGAAACATCATAGGCTTTCATGATTTCGCAGATTTCTTCAAAATGGGTGTAGAGGAAGTTTTCGCTGTGGTGAGCCAAACACCATTTGGCCATGATAGAACCACCACGAGATACAATACCTGCCAAACGGTTGGCAGTTAAAGGCACATAGCGTAACAATACACCCGAATGAATGGTGAAATAATCTACGCCTTGTTCGGCTTGTTCAATTAAGGTGTCACGGAAGATTTCCCATGTGAGGTTTTCGGCAATACCATCGACTTTTTCCAATGCTTGGTAAATCGGCACGGTACCGATAGGCACAGCAGAGTTGCGAATAATCCACTCGCGCGTTTCATGAATATTTTTACCTGTAGATAAATCCATGATGGTATCTGAACCCCAACGGGTTGCCCAAGTCATCTTATCCACTTCTTCTTCGATAGAAGAGCCAAGTGCAGAGTTGCCGATATTACCATTAATTTTAACCAAAAAATTGCGGCCAATAATCATAGGTTCCAATTCTGGATGATTGATGTTGGCAGGAATAATCGCGCGACCACGTGCAACTTCCTCGCGCACAAATTCAGGTGTGATCACATGAGGAATATTGGCGCCAAAAGATTGACCTGGGTGTTGTTTGGTGATTTCGCGAAGGTGCTCACGTTTTTGATTTTCACGAATCGCTACATATTCCATTTCAGGTGTAACGATGCCTTGGCGTGCATAAAACATTTGCGAAACATTTTTGCCAACTTTGGCTTTGCGTGGTTTTTTTAAATGCTCAAATCTTAGGTGGTCGATGCTTTCATCATCACGGCGTTCATTGCCATATTTGGATGATAAACCTGTAAGGAATGCCGTGTCATCACGCTCTTCAATCCAAGTTGTGCGTACATCAGGCAACCCTTTTTGCAAATCAAGTGTGATATCAGGGTCGGTGTAAGGGCCCGATGTATCATAAACCAAGATAGGGTGGTTTTCTTCTATACCTGCGGAAGTTGTGGTGGGAGAAAGACTGACTTCGCGCATCGGTACACGAATGTCAGGGCGCGAGCCTTCGATATAAATTTTTCGAGAATTCGGGTAAGGCTGACGCGCCTCATGATTGTCCGTATTCATGTGAACCGATGAATCTGTCATAAACTAAAACCTCTGTGAGACTACAAAAAGAGTGGCAAAAAATAGAGTCGAAGCATAGCCATTTTATGTGATGATTTATAGATAATAATCGTAGGTGTTTATGAAGTGCCTTAGTATATAGAAATATAGACATTGCAAAATGAAGTATGTTTTTCAACTATTAGGCTGATGAAAAAAAAAGATGTAGTGATTATAGGTGCAGGTGCCGCAGGTTTGATGTGTGCGATTGTGGCAGCCAAACGTGGAAAATCGGTTGTGGTGTTGGATAAATCGGAGAAAGCTGCCGAGAAAATCCGTATTTCAGGTGGCGGGCGTTGCAATTTCACCAACCTTTATACTTCAGCTGAAAACTTTCTTTCTGAGAATAAACACTTTTGCAAATCGGCATTGGCAGGATTTAGTCAATGGGACTTTATTGAATGGGTCAATGAAGCAGGTATTGCTTATCATGAGCGCGAGCATGGACAGTTATTTTGTGATGAATCCGCCAAAGCTATTATCAACATGTTGCTGGATAAATGTGCTGGTTACGGCGTGGAGATATGTTTAGGTACGGATGTTGAGTCCATTCAAAAGGGTGAATGCTTTTCAGCTGCAACAACGGCTGGTGTGTTTGAAGCAGAATCGTTAGTGGTGGCAACAGGTGCTTTATCCATTCCTAAAATGGGAGCTACAGGTTTTGGGCATAAAATTGCGCAGCAATTTGGCTTGAACATTGTGGAAACACGCCCGGGTCTTGTGCCATTTACGTTTACAGGCAAAGAAAAAGAGAAGTTTTCTGCTTTGGCTGGCATATCCTTGCCAGTGGTTGTTTCCTTAAGCGATAAAAAACAAATACCTTCCTTTAAAGAAGCGATGTTGTTTACCCACAGAGGCTTATCTGGCCCAGCCATCTTACAAATTTCATCGTATTGGCAACCAGGGGATAGTTTAAGTATTAACCTAATCCCTGATTTGAATTTGGGTGCCTTTATACAAGAGCAAATTCAACAAAGACCATCGGCACAACTCTCTACAGTATTGGCAGCCTGTTTGCCCAAACGCTTGGTGATTTTACTGGCAGAAACATTTGCGATGCAGCAAAAAATCCAAACATTAAATGCCGCAGACATAAAAAAAATAGAAAACTATTTACAAACATGGCAAATTAAACCCAGTAGCACAGAAGGTTATCGCACAGCCGAAGTTACCGTGGGCGGTGTAGATACTGCTGAATTATCTTCTAAAACCATGCAAGCCAAAAAAGTAGCAGGTTTATATTTTATCGGTGAAGTTGTTGATGTCACAGGTCATTTGGGCGGATTTAATTTTCAATGGGCTTGGTCGTCAGGTTTTGCGGCTGGAAACGTCATCTGATTTTTGGGAGGAAATTATGTAAATCAAATTGTTGGTATCAATATGTATACTGCTGGATCCTCAAACAGTATTTGCGATGGGTGGTGAAAAGCCCTGTTTTTCGGTGTTTTTTTTTCGAGGCAGGTGACCCAAATACATTAGTACTTAATTTTATGATTATTATACCTATAATGGTTCTGTTGATAGTGCCATCAATAATTCAATATAACAATTATTGAAGATTCAAATATTCGGTTAGATCTTTAGAGGCAATAGATGATTTTATTACAAGATAATGCCAAAATTATATTATCGGACAAGAAACCAGAGCTGTCAGGCAGAGTGTTTCTTTTTTCACCATTGTTAATATTATTTCCTGCCGCTTTTTATATTTATATTCATTTAACGGGTCAGATACTTTCTTGAGAACTCTTGTCAATAAGTTCATTTTCAAACCTCCATTTCTTCAATCTTTTGAATGCGATTTCCACCGTTAGGGTCGAAGGTTTCGTTGTAAGTTAAGACCGCCCAAAT
>Ga0316204_10001270_pt1 | contig 72325 bp, 64 predicted proteins | sample 6monrhotite_MG_2_FD_205661 | JGI IMG/M metagenome (GOLD analysis project Ga0316204, IMG submission 205661) | Microbial mat bacterial communities from mineral coupon in-situ incubated in ocean water Damariscotta River, Maine, United States -... | ecosystem: Environmental > Aquatic > Marine >...
AAAACTGTTTTGCGGAGAAGCACTCGTTAGAACTTTACACACGACAGCTCATGCCACTAATGCTACGCTATTTATGATAGCGACCGGACACCGTTACTCAAAACGTGAATCGCTACACGGTTTATCACCGTCCCTCATCCACCATGGCGGCGTTGCGACTTTTGCTAAGGACGACGGCCATTCGCGGCATGTCGCGCCTTGCCATGGCGGATGAGGCGCGACGCTAAATCCGTGTTCAACGGCGGAATCTAGGTTGAAGGCTAATAATTGCGCTGATAATATTTTATTTTTAATGAAAGCCAATATTGTTACCGTTTTTTACCAACAGTGTATTATACGCCACGGCAATCTTTTGGTCTTTGGCGAGATGGCATAAACTACCACTCTGCATGCATCACGAGATTGTCTCGCCTTGGGAGTAATAACCAAACCTCTCATGGTTGATTGTTACACTAATCGTCTCTTCTCTTTTCTTCTTTAAGTATAGAGCAATCACTCGCAGTTGGTTATGCCAGGATTGCTGATTGCTTGTTAATGTGATTGTTTTAGTATTTTTTCTGGTGGGAGGGTGAAGGGCCGATGGAGGCTAATATCTGTTGATACCGTGTCACCAGCAGGGCCATACTTTTTTATTTGTAACCTAATCAATAAAAGTTGGCCATGCCGGTAATCCGGTTAGCGGCAATTAACCATGTGAGTCAAATGCAAATGCTTTGTCGTGTACATAAACCAGCTTACAGTCTTCAATGTATTTGGCATCATGTATTCTGCCGCCTTTAATGTAACCTGTTTCACCTTTATTTAGGAATATGGTATCGCCATCGGGAACCAGCTTGCCCGCTTCTTTCGTGAAAAACTGAATGGACATCTTTCCTTCCACAACGATGGTCATATCATCACCTGGATGAGAGTGGGGTGGTTCTTCACTGCCTGCCGCCCATCTTTCCAGCATTACCTCAGCTCCGTCAGGGTTATTGGGGAATGTGGTTTTAACGGTAAAACCCGCTGGTGTATCGGGTACTGAGACGTGATTTTCCCAAATAGTGCTTGTTGCTGATGTTACAGGTTCATTGCCGGTTGTTTGACTTTGGGACATTTCGTTGGTTCTCCTTGCAGCTATTAGCGTCATTTTCGCAAAACAATAACGCGATACCTCAGTGAAGTAAAGTATGAAGGTTAGCCCTTATTGATATCTACGTTTTAATGAACTTGCGAACGCTATCGATTAATGTGGGAAATAATGTAGCTATTTGATTGAGAGTGGCAATTTCATTGTCCTGGTATTCGAACCCTGGTGCAACGACTTCACTGATTAAGCCATATTCCCCGGTGGTCAATTCCGATATTTTCCAGTCACCACCTTGTACAATTAGCTGGGGAGTCTCTCCACGGCTTAAGTCGCTACCAAGCACATGATGCTGAACGGTTCCATTTGCTGAGATGATGGTGTATCGAATAGGTGAACCACAATGATGACAGTGTATGATGTCGGATTTGTTACGGTGGAGATAACCGTGTTGACTATCATCCGTCAACATATAGTAAATGGAGGAGGCAATCTTTCTGCTTTCGTCTGCTATCTTAGTGGAGTGTGCTGACTCATAGGTGCGACGAAAATAGCCGCCTTCGGTTGGATGGGGGGTTAATGCCAGGATGTCTATAACATCATTTTTAGTCATTGTATTGTGAATACTCGTGTCATGCCAATAGTATCGTCAACATTGAGTGTTTGATCATAGCGTCACTCACAACAGACCCTAGTGTGGGTTTATGGCGCGGTGCGTAGTTTTCGCCATGGTCATTCGTGCAGATTGGTGGTATTAAGCACCGAGCTGCACACATTATTCGATAGTGTTACCGTGCTCACAATGTTCAGGCTGCAATTAGCCTGGGTTTTGCGTTGTTTCATTCTTTCGTAGTTTTAGTACCAGGGTTCTTAGGCCGGTATAAAACACGGGTGTCAGAAATAATCCGAATAAGGTGACACCGATCATGCCGGCAAAGACAGTAATGCCCATCACATGGCGAACTTCTGAACCCGCACCGCTGGCGAAGACCATGGGTAACACGCCGGCAATGAAGGCCACGGACGTCATCACAATGGGCCGAAGTCTCAAGCGGCAGGCTTCGATGGCGGCCTGCAGGGGGGATTTGCCATCCAGTTCCAGTTCTCGCGCAAATTCAACAATCAAAATGGCATTTTTACAGGCAAGTCCCATGAGCACCGCCAGCCCTATTTGCACAAAAATATTATTATCGCCGCCGGTAATCCATACGCCGAACAGTGAGAATAGCACACACATGGGGACAATCAGGATGATGGCCAACGGTAATGTCCAGCTTTCATAAAGCGCGGCCAACACAAGAAAGACAAGTAGAACCGACAAGGGAAACACGATAAGCGCAACGTTACCTTGCGTTGCCTGCTGAAAACTAAGGTCTGACCATTCAAGCCCCATTCCCTTGGGCAGTGTTTGCGAGGCGATGTGGCCAACAACGGACAAGGCCTGAGTGGATGACATAATGCGTGGGTCTGACTGACCAATCAGGTCGGCCGCCGGGTAACCATTGTAGCGAATGACCGGGTCGGGGCCAAAGGTATTGCTGATCTGCACCAGGCTACCGATGGGGACCATGTCGCCATTCTGGTTACGGGTTTTTAAATCAGCGATTTGGCTAGCGTCATTTCGAAACGGCGCATCGGCTTGAGCAATAACCTGGTAAGTGCGACCAAAACGGTTGAAGTCATTAACGTACATGGAACCAAGATAAATCTGCAGGGTTTCGAACAGCCTGTTCAATGGAACCCCCTGCATTTCCGCTTTGACACGGTTTACCTGCACATCGAGTTGCGGCACATTGGCCTGGTACGATGAAACCGGAAAACTGAGGCCCGGCACCTGGGTGATGGCCCCGGTCATTTGCTGGACCGAATCATGCAGCGCGCCATAACCCAAGCCTGCACGATCCTGGATATACAGCGAGTATCCTGATCCGGTACCCAGCCCCAGTATCGGTGGTGGCATAATGGCAAAGGCAAAACCTTCCTGAATGGCGGAAATTTTTCCCTGCAGCTCATTTACAATATCCGTGGCCGGACGTGTGCGTTCGTCAAACCCCTTAAGCGGAAAGAAGATGGTGCCGGTGTTTGATGTGTTGGTAAATTGCAGGGTATTTAAGCCTGGAAAACCGACGGCATCTGCTACGCCCTCCGTTGCCAACGCCATCTCGCTGATTTTATTAACCACCGCTTCGGTGCGATCAAGTGACGACCCTTCCGGAAGTTTGACCCCGCCGATTAAATAGAGCTTGTCCTGGGTTGGAATAAACCCGCCCGGCACAGCCTGAAACAATGTCCAGGTTAAACCAACCAATATCAGGTAAACCACAAAGATAGGGCCACGGTGGCGCAGGCTGCGGGAAACCGCATTGCTATAACCGGTAGAGCTGCGTTGGAACACATAGTTAAACGGGCGAAATATCCAGCCAAACAGGGCGTTAATAATCCGCGTAAAGCGATCAGGTGGTTCATTATGGCCCTTGAGTATCACTGCAGCAAGTGCGGGTGACAGTGTGAGGGAATTGATGGCGGAAATAGCCGTAGCGATGGCGATGGTCACCGCGAACTGGCGATAAAACTGCCCCGTCACCCCTGACAGAAAAGCCATGGGCACAAACACAGCAATCAGTACCAGGCTAATGGCAATGATAGGGCCACTGACCTCGCGCATGGCGCGATGCGCCGCTGCGACGGAGGATAGTCCACTGGCAATATTGCGCTCCACATTTTCGACCACCACGATGGCGTCATCAACCACGATTCCAATGGCTAGCACCAGGGCAAACAGGGTTAGGGTATTAATGGAGAATCCCAGGACCAGAAGCACCGCAAATGTTCCAATGATGGACACCGGCACCGCGAGCAACGGAATAATGGAGGCGCGCCATGTTTGCAGGAATAATATCACCACAATTACCACGAGTAATACTGCTTCCAGGAGGGTGGTGACCACCGCCTTAATGGAGCCGCGCACGAAAATCGTCGGGTCATACACCACCTGCCAGGTAAGATCCTGCGGGAAGTTTTGTGACAGCTCAGCCATTTTCGCCCGTACATTGTCCGACAGCTCAATGGCATTAGCACCGGGGGCCTGCATAATGGGAATGGCCACGGCTTGCTGGTTATTAAGCAGCGAGCGCAGGGAGTATTCTGAAGCACCCAGTTCAAGGCGTGCTACATCACGAAGCCGGGTAATTTCACCGCCAGCGCCTGCCTTGACAACGATGTCAGAAAATTCCTGCTCCGTTACCAGGCGTCCTTTGGCATTAATCGCCAGGGTAAACGCCGATGGCTCCAGCTGTGGTGGGGCGCCGATTTGGCCGGCAGATACCTGAATGTTTTGGTTGCGTATAGCATTCACAACATCCCCCGGCGTCAGGCCGCGGGCGGCGACTTTAGCGGGATCGAGCCAGATACGCATGGCATAATCACCGGCGCCAAAAATCAGTGCATCACCCACGCCGGGAATGCGCGCTAATTCGTCTTTGACGTGCAGTACCGCATAGTTACGCAGATAAGTCGTGTCGTAACTGCCGTTGGGTGATCGCAGATGTACCACCATGGTTAAGTTAATGGAACGCTTCTGCGTGGTTACCCCAAGCCGTCGAACCTCTTCAGGTAAGCGGGCCGTCGCCTGGGCAACCCGGTTTTGCACCTGAACCTGGGCAAAATCCACATCGGTTCCGGGTTTGAAGGTGATGGTCATGGCCAATACGCCATCGCTACCGGCCACTGACTTCATGTACATCATATTCTCGACACCATTGATGGCCTCCTCAAGCGGCGTTGCAACGGTTTCGGCGATGACCTTTGGATTGGCGCCGGGAAATATTGCGCGGACCGTGACGGTTGGCGGCACCACATCAGGGTATTCCGTGATCGGCAGCAATGGCAAGGCAATCAATCCGGCAGTAAAAATCAGAATTGACAGTACCGCCGCAAAAATCGGACGGTCAACAAAAAAGCGGGAAAAATCTTTCATGGCATTCAGTTCTGCAGATAACTTATGATTGGTCGGTTGCTGGGTCAGTGCCAGTATTGGGTGGCGCGGGAGACGGTGGTGGATCACCCATGTTAATTAATTGCGGTGCAACCGTCATGGCAGGAAAAAATACTTTTTGCACGCCATGCACGATGATCCGTTCGCCGGGTTTAAGGCCCGTTGTCGCAATGCGAAGCCCTTCAATGGAGCGTCCGATCTCAACATCCCGTCGCATGGCGCGGTTTTCGGCATCGAGCACATAAACATACTTACGGTTCTGGTCTGTCAGAATTGCCTTGTCGTCAATCAGCACAACCTGTGCGGGATTACGCCCAAGCAGTTTGACGCGGGCAAACAAACCGGGTTTAAGGTGGTAGTCCTTATTGTCCAGCACGGCGCGCAGGCGAATGGTGCCGGTATCCGGGTCAACCTGGTTGTCAACGAAGTCCACATACCCCTCGCGTGGAAAACCCTCTTCATTGCCAAGGCCTACAAAAACCGTTGATGCCTTCTTTTTATCTTGTGGCGCCTTGCTTTGTTGGGTGTTGCTGGAGTAGCGCAAATAGGTAAGTTCATCGCTGTCAAAGTACACATATACCGGATCAAGCGATACTATTCTGGTAAGCACGTCGGGAATCGGGTCTGACGATACCAGGTTTCCCTTGGTGGCAAGTGCTCTGCCGGTACGCCCGGCAATCGGTGAGCGAATTTCCGTATAGGCCATATTGAGGCGGGCCAGTTGTAGCGTTGCCTCCACGGATCGTACATTGGCGTTGGCTTGTGCCTCAGCGGCAATACGTTGATCATATTCATCTTTGGAAACAAGCTTTTGTCCAATGAGGTTTTTTGCGCGTTGACTCTCTACGCGAGCAAGCTCCGCCTGCGCTTTTGCGCGGGCCAGTTCAGCCTCAGCGCGATCCAGTTCAGCACGAAACGGGCGTTGGTCCAGTACAAACAATAAATCACCCGGTTGGACAATATCACCCTCGTGGTAGCCAACCTTTTCAATGACACCCCGCACACGGGGGCGAATCTGAACACTTTGGGTTGCCTGAATGCGGCCATTGAATTCGTCCCACGGCACCACATCACGTACAATAACCTCAGCGATACTAACGGATGGGGGAGGGAAGCCGCCTGCTTGTTGGTTGGCTTGCTTATCGCACCCGCTAAGCAACACCGAAATTGTTACCGCAGCCGGCAGTAAAGCGGTAAGCCTGTACAAAGTTGCAGCAAGCATGGATGGGCTCCCAGAAAAAGTAATAAGTTTAATGTGTGTGAGCTTGTCAATGGCTGCCGTTGCATAGCAGTTTTCGACAACCGATACCAAGAGCAGTCGCCGACGTCAGCAACCGATTGTACGTTGCCATCGCACAACAGCTGACAAACGACCCACAGGTTCTTTGTGGCATTTCTACATGATATTGTTTGTGGCAAGAATATAACATAGCTGAACCCATATCCAATAGTGGAATTTGTCAGCGTAATGTGACCGTTTCATGATAAATGGCTTAAATAATTGCGGGAATACTGCGAGGTTGAAATGAGTGTCACATATTCAAGTAAAACCATGGTGATTGAGTTGAATATTATTTATTCATCCTCCTCCCTGATTTTTGCAAAAAGTTATCGATTATTGTCAGGAGCTGTCAGGATGCACCTAGAGTCGTGTATTAAACAGAATGGTGATTCAGCGCTCCCCAAATCCGTTGATACAAGGCGTCGTTCGCCGGGAATGTAAGGTCACATTGCCAAGAACGACAACGAAGTGTTAGCGAATTTGGGGAGCGCCCTACGGGCAAAACGCTAAAACTCCATCTGTGTTGTTGCGCTTTCTCGGCGTAGGGTCACTATGCCTTCGCCCTGGTTTCGACAGCGCGCCTAACCGCTGAATTTTTAGCGCTTTGCTGAATATCCATTCTGTTTAATACACTACACTAGAATGCACTAAAGTACTGCTGTTCATCGAGAGGTGCGACGTCTTACTATTATATCGATGCGATGACATATACTCAGTTTTGCAGACACCATTGCTTTCCCGGATGAAATAGGTTTATTCGCTGGACTTAATGTGTAATAGGTGCAATTGATGTGATGTGGAGCAATTCAGGTAACGGTCAGGCTACGTCATTGGTGCAAAAAAAATAGATAAAATTCAATGTGTAAATAACGACTCATACCTTGGATAGAAAAAGTCTGATGAGATAAGCTGCAAACGTATCAGTGATAGTAGTGTGGTGTAAAATACCAGCCAGAAGGAGTATTGTGTGAAATTAGGTGCTTTTTCAGTAAGCTTGGCAGTGAAAGACATTGAGAAATCCAAAACATTTTATGAAAAATTAGGGTTTACTATTTTTGGTGGTGAGCAATCACAACATTGGTTAATCATGAAGAATGGCGATCATATCATCGGTTTGTTTCAGGGGATGATTGAGGCCAATGTATTAACCTTCAATCCTGGTTGGGATCAAGCGGGTAACAAGCTGGCGTCATTTACCGATGTGCGAGATCTACATGAAAAACTTAAATCTCTCGGAATTGAAATCGCACAAGTATCAATTATGGGGGAATCCGGCCCGTCAAGTATTTCAATTGTTGACCCTGATGGTAATACAATACTGATAGACCAACATGTTTAAAAGCACGATCACGTCAAATTAACTGAGTCGGCCAACGTTGCCACAACTATTGCTCACAGCTAAAAATTTCACTATTACCCCATCAATGGTAATTTGTATCGTAAGATGTATAAAGGAATTATCTAATGGCGAAAATTGATTATAAAAGCTAGTCATTACGGATGGTAGATCACTTAAGTATGGTTGATCTTTGTACTTTAAAAGGTAACTGACCTATTTTTCAAAAAACGGAATTGGAGAATTTATGAAAATTGAAATGAAGGGAGACATTACAGTCAATGCATCTGCCAGTAAAGTGTGGAAAATTTTAGCGCGTGATTTCGGCGATATTGGTCAATGGGCATCGATTATAATTAATTCAAAAGCGATAACTGATAACGAAGGTTCCGGGGACGGTAAGTTGACCGGCAGAGTATGTTCAGCACAAGGGTTCGGGGATACTGTTGAAGAACTTACACATTTTGATGAAGATGCTATGCGCTTTACATATAAGGCTATAAAAGGATTGCCATTCTTCATCAAATCGGCGAAGAATAACTGGTCGGTACACTCGCTATCGGAAAATGAAACGATGGTTAAATCTTGTGCGGAAATAGCGATGCCTTTTTTTCCTGGCATTATTTTAGCGCCTATTTTTAAATTCATGATGGGTGGCAAGGGGAAGGAAATGTTCGAGGAGCTAAAATTTTATGTTGAGCAGGGGCAGCCGCATCCTCGAAAGGAAAAGCAGCTACAGGCATCGAATAAAGTATAGTAATTATGCCGTACCCATTATCTAATCAATGGTGTATAAGACGATGAATATAGTATTGTCAATTATTCTGCTTTTTGTTTCGTTACCGCTATTCGCGGTGGAAAAAGCCGATAAGGTCATTGTGATTAAATCAAATAAAAAAATGTATTTAAAAAATAACAATAAAATATTAAAAGAATATAACGTGGTTTTTGGGGCTAATCCTAACGGACATAAACAATATGAGGGTGACGAACGCACACCGGAAGGCCAATATATTCTGGATTATAAAAAATCTGATAGCGCATATTACAAGGCTATTCATATTTCCTATCCAAATGAGCAGGATAAACAACAGGCAAAAGCAAAGGGTGTAAATGCTGGCGGACAAATTATGATTCATGGTCAGCCAAATGGACTCGGGCGGCTGGCATTTTTGACGCAGCAGTTTAATTGGACAGATGGCTGTATTGCGGTAACAAACAAAGAAATGAACGAAATATGGGCTATGGTCGATGCGGGGACACCCATTGACATATTGCCATGAATGACATGATGGGTATTTTTACCCGGCGAGAGAAAAACAAACTAAGTAGACTCATTGTCTGCCTGGCCCTAATCGGGTTTGTTTGCAAGCGACAGTATTTACAATAATTATTATTCAACACTCGCCAAATAACGCGGGCTATCTTTCATTTTACATTCACACACCTTACATTTACATACTTTATTAAAACTCACCTACATAATGTCGATAATATAACGCCATGATTCGGGTGGCGATGATCGTAGTTACACTAAGTGCTACACTCGTTGATTTATCGTTTCCGCTACATGAGATATACAAACAAGAAAATGAATATTGAAATCATCAGGGTAAACTATTCGGATAATAAGCAAGGCAATGAGATAGGGTGTTTGTTAAATGCCTACGCGTCAGATGCGATGGGTGGTGGTAAGCCCCTGGCTGAAAACGTAACCAAAAATATTGCTACGGCATTAGCAGCGATTCCCCACGCATTTAGCGTTATATGTTATGTCAACAACGAGCCCGCAGGCCTGGTAAATTGCTTTGAGCTATTTTCCACATTCACCTGTAAGCCGTTAGTCAATATCCATGATTTGATCGTACTAAAACAATTCAGGGGATTGGGGGTCAGTCAGAAAATGCTTGCGAAAGTGGAAGATATTGCAATATCCAGGGGGTGTTGTAAGCTGACATTGGAAGTGCTAAGTAAAAATGAAACCGCGAAATCCGCGTATAAAAAATACGGTTTTAATAGCTATGAGCTTGATCCAGAAGCGGGTGTTGCTTTATTTTGGCAAAAATCAATAGAGAAAAAATAGTAAACAGTAAAGGCTTTGCCATATCAACCGAGATAGTAATGGGTGATGTTTTTGGCGTGGTTAATGATAACTGTACATTACCAATGTTGAGATAATTTGTTGACTCTATAATTGAAGTTGCTATTTATGATGAGGGTGCCGCTGTGTATAGAATATTGATTTATATGACAATGCTTTTGCTGGTGTTGGGCTGCGCTATACAAAACAGTAACAGACCGCCTTTTGTGCCTCAATTGATTCCGGAAGGGAAGTCGTTGATATATGTGTATCGTCCTAGTCAATTTATAAATTCTGCGGGCTATCCATATACCTACATCGATGGAAATAAGATGGCGCCATTATACAACGGAAGCTATAAAGCATATGTTGTTAATGCCGGTAAGCATACCGTTGAGACTATCGGTACATTTTTTTTGTGGGGTTTGCCGGATAACAAATTGGAAATTGTGGTTGAGAACGGCAAGGCATATTATGTGCGATTAACAAGTGGGGTATCAAGTGGAACGATTATCGGTTCGTCAGTATATATTGGAAAAAGTCTGAACTATGGCGGGGTAGTTGAAGCCACTGCTTTAGAGGAATTAAGGTATTTGGATACACCGGAAGAATTGGAGGTGCAATGGAAAAAAAATTCATACAACAACGATTAGTTGTGGTTTTTTGGCCTGATTTTAAGGAGGAACGCTATGTTTGTATTTAATTCAATGCGTCAATCAATGAAGGCGTAAACACGAAGAAAATAAAACCGTAATATCACTCGTATGAATATTTGCTAAATTAAAGACGGTTAACATTAACGGTATTAAATATTTATGCGGTTGTTGCAGTGTTTGTCAGCAAAACACGAAAAGTCATTGGGTTTTTTCAATTGTCATAGAAATGCCGAAAATAATTACATCTCAGTCATCCTGAAAATATTGAGAAGTAACTATAAGGGCTGGATGCGATAATTTAAAGAATTGGTGCTAATGTGCTAATAATAAATATGTTTATGGCATTCCTATTTTTGTTTTCGAATGATTGATATCCTAATTTCCGATTGATTGATTGTATCTTATGTAAATTTAAATGCATTGCCGAAATCACCAAAATACTTGACCTGACTATAACTTCATACCTTAGAGTTGATGTTGACGGTGACAACTAATTGGAGCCGACCCACTAACTGAAGGAGGTACAATATGGGAAATGAAGGTATGAATAAGGAGAAATGGGTGTTGTTGTTTCGTGAAATTGGTCTTGATGACGCGACGATGAGTCAATGGCATAAAGAATTTGAAGCCAGATACCCAAATGAGCATCAATCATTTCTCGAATGGTTAAAAATCCCAACAGACGAAATTAGTCAGATACGTACTGTGTAATAATTATTGGGCGGTTGGTATTTATGGACAACCGCCCTTTACGTCCTATGTGTGGCAGGTTTATATAATGTTTACGATTGGTCAGGTCGCGAAAAAATATTCGCTTTCAAGAAGCACACTTATTTATTATGACACTATTGGGATTTTAACGCCCAGCGCACGAAACGAGTCCAATTACAGATTATATTCCGAAAATGATCTGAAAAAAATGGACAAAATATCGTTATTTCGTGATGCGGGATTGTCATTGGAATCCATTTCTTTGCTTCTTGACAAAAAAGGACAAGGGTTAAATTCATTGCTTGAAGATCGGTTGTCTACAATAAATAGCGAGATTCAAGCGCTTCGAAATCAACAGAAAGTAATTTTGCGATTGTTAGAGAATAGCAGTGCTGCAAAAAATACCAGGGTGATTACCAAGGATATTTGGGTGTCATTGCTGGAAGCGGCGGGTCTGGATGAAGCGGGCATGAAAAAGTGGCATGTTGAATTTGAAAAAACGTCGCCTGAGGCACACCAGGACTTTCTTGAATCAATTGGTATAGAAAAAGATGAAATTGCATTAATACGTGAGTGGTCAAAATAAAGCCGGAAAATGTTGTTTTTTGAAAAAGTGACTAAACGCTTAATCCAACCTTAGCACATCGCGCAAAACCTGGTGGGGCGTTTTGTCAGTACTAGGGGGTTGGTGGACTGATAATTTGGTTTGCTGTCGGAGTTTATACGCTCACCTTAACGGGATTAATATTTTCGGGTACTGCCGATTTATCCGGGCGAGTGACTTCGACGGACCGAGAGAGGTTAATCCCCTGTTCGGCAGTACCCGATGCATATTAATTAAGGCGTATAACCGTCGGTCAAGGTTAACATAAACGCAACGATGGCATCTTCTTCGGTATCGGTTAGCCCAAGGTCGCCAACAAAATTAGAATCAATTGTTTCGGGAACTTCCGGAGCGCCCCAGCCTTCGCTTGCAACATCCCGGGTGTTATAAAAATGAACAACCTCTTTTAGTGTGAGTAGTACACCGTTATGCATATAGGGGGCAGTTAGTTCAATATTACGCAGGTGACTGGTTTTGAATTTTCCGTTTTTCTTGGGATTTCCCAGGATGCCACCTAAGCCTAAATCCGTGAATGTTGTTCCTGTTAATGCAAAGATTACTGGGTTGGCCGGCAATCCAATATTGTGATATTTGAAGTCTGTGAACAGATCGGGGTCCATGCCGCCAGCCAGGTCATGGCAATGTGCGCATTTTGCCCGCCCCTTGAATAAAGACAGGCCGTCTGCTTCTTGAGTTGTAAACTGCGCCGTGCCGTTTTGGACCGCATCATATTTTGACGTGAACGGGCTAAATATCGGGGTGGATTCGAAAGACTCAATGGCATCTGCCATGCAATCATAAGCGGCGTCGACATTACCTGGATCGAATGCATCAACGCCGCAAACCGTTTGGAACAATGCCGCGTAGGTTGACGCAGAAATTTTGCCAATGACTTGAGCTTTGGATGTGTTTGCCATTTCAACGGGGTTAAGGAATGGGCCTTTTGCCTGGTCTGCTAATGTTGCTGCGCGGCCATCCCAAAATTGCCCGCCAATGACACCGCCTTTCAATGTAAATGTCGGTGAAAATGCGGCATACGATGCCGTTGGGGAGTTTCTTCCACCAAATAAACCGGGAATTACCCCTTCAGATACCGGTATGTTCTGGTCCGGGTCGGCGAAACCTGTGTTAGGGTCATGACAGGTTGAGCAAGCCTGGCCGGCAGGCTCAGAGAGGTTAGTGTCAAAATATAAGTTTTGTCCTAATGTTTCCTGATCGGTTAATGCAAACGTAACCATGGGCGATACTAAGCCAATCACTGCTAAAAGATAGGTAAAAACAGGTACCAATTTTATCATTATTTCCTCCACTAAAGTAATTGGGCAATAATATCCACCCCTATATATCGAGGTGTGGATGTATTATTGATTGACAACGACTGGCAAAGTATTGCAGAAAGATATGATTATTCAACAGATAAACAAAAAAAAATCTCTATTTACTGAATGGCGCACTGCAAACCATGATGTCGGTAAATTGCAATGGAGATAATTGATGACTGGATTTCAGTTATCATTTGATGGCTGTCATAACACGGCTCATCAAACGCATAATTGTTGGCGATGTGTGGAGGTGAGACACCCACCCATTACTTTAGGCATCAGAGTAGGCACTATAGTAGTGCGTGATTTCAGGTGTGATTGACAGCTACTAAGAATGCCTTGGCGATAAATAGCTATATTGAGTATGTCGTTATAGAATATGTATTCATTGGGTGTGAGATTCAATGGGTGGATAGGCTTGTGTTAGTTTATTGTGGGGTAGTTTGGCGCGAGTCGCTCTGCATTGGTTACGCGGTTGCCCTGCAAGCAGACTGTAAGTGCCAATTTGGCATATAACACCAATTGCAGTTAAAGCAGTATAGCGCATAAACCTAAATGACGTCGTATATAATGTTACGAATCACGACTAAAGTGAAAACGACGGGGTTGGATTGTTTTAAAACCGTATTGGAGTTAAGCATAAAGCGTTTACCCCAATACGGATACAGGCTAGCCCGCCTCACTGCGTATTACAATTCATGTTGGTGGAATCGTTGAGGCATACTCAGCAGCTACCGGCGCTTCTCAAGGGTTGATTATAAAAATATAGCTATTTGTTAAGGGCACTGCCAATTGCCGTTTATTTGCGACGACCAAAAATAGTCGTCAATGTCATCTTTCCAGCCAACCGCGTAAATAAAGTGACCCTTGTTAATAAAGCATGCAGTGGCGATTTTCCTGTCACCATCGGGACCGCGGAACATGCTCCAGCCGTGTTCACCGACGATTGGGCTGCCACCGTCGCCGGTGCCACGTATATTATCCCAATAATCCTGCCCTGCGAGTAATGCCCACTCGTTGTCTGCGAGTCCCATTTGTCGCGCAATCTCTTTGACGCGACCTGGGTTCATATTGTTGTTATGGCAGGTTTGCTCGAATGATTTTTGGGCACTTTCCATCAGTTCGTTGAGGTCATCATCCGTCATGCCATCCTCTTCCATGACCTCCTTTATGATATCGACTTCAAGCGCAAAGACATCCGCCAGAATTTGCCTCATTTCGCTTGGTTTTTTTGGAGGAATAAAATAAACGCCGACATCCTTAATTAATTTTAGTCCATCCTTTATTAATGGCCACCAGTCGCCGAAATTAACGACGAATCCACTGGGGACATATACATCCTGCGTTGCGCCATTGCCGGTTGGACTATAAGAGACATCACCTTTCCAACAGCAGGGTCGACCATCGTGCCATTTGGTCATAGCACATCCGGCGTGGTGGCATCTTATCTTCATTTTGTCATTATTGTTGCGAAAGTTCCTGAAATGAAATTGCCAGTCAATATCGGTCATCGTTGACTCCCTATATGGTTTGTTATAATGGGTTTTAGTTTGATACTACGGCATCTTACTTTGGCGGTAACAAGCTGTGAGTTTTAAACTCACTGCCGTGAGTAAGGCAGAACAGTGTATTGACAGGCGAATATACTTGTCAATCGACAACAGTACTTGAATGTAACCCTTAAGTGCAGTTGTATTAATGGCGTAAATATTATTTTCGATGCGGATTCTGTCGCCGGTTATATATATCCGTGGCGTTCAACTATAAACTACGCCCTGTTTTTTCCAATACGGTGTTGTGTGACCTTGCAATTATTCCGTTATAACGCGTCATTTCGTTTTTCTTAAAGAACCTGCTTTTGATGCCAAATAAATACGGAATTCAGAGCATGACAGGCTTACTGGTTTGCGTTGTTCGGTGTTACGCGTGCCTACTGATATTCGCTCGCCAGTTGTATTCGCCGGGGAGTCTGCGGTAAGCGTATTGCAAGGACTAGGTTCAACTTGACTTGTTGGTAAGCGGTAGCTTACCATTTGGCATGGCTTACGCAGACGTTCTTACCGCATTGGCAGACCCCACTCGACGAAAGATATTCGAGGCATTGCTTGAACAACCAAAAACCGTGGGCGAACTGGCTATTACTCAGCCCGTTAGCAGGCCTGCCGTATCGCAACATATAAAAGTGCTGGAGTCGGCAACGTTGGTGAGTGTTCAAATGCAGGGAAATCGGCGTGTGTACATCATCAATCGCGTTGGTCTAAACGCGCTGCGGCAATATCTTAAGCGTTTCTAGTCAGATGCCTTGCTTGCCTAATAGGTCTGGAATTGAACGGCGTATGATGAATAAATAAGAGAATCGAATGCTTAGTCGAATGAATTTAACTATTCTTGGATGTGTATGAGGGGAGCTTGTTTACTGTAAATAATGAGTTACTGTTAATACCGTTTTATACAGCTTAATATAGTAAAATGTTAACCACATTGACTACGATTAACTAAATGATTTACTGTCCGAAATGTGCTAATACGTTAATTGAAAGACCCGTTGATGGCAGCGTTCGCAAAACGTGCAGTTTACCAGAATGCGGGTTTGTTCATTGGGATAACCCTATTCCTGGTGTTGCAGGGTTGGTTCAATATGACAATAATATTATTTTGGCAAGAAATACTAAATGGCCTGGCGGACTATTTTCAATTATTACTGGCTTTCTCGAAAAGAACGAGATGCCCGAGGCAGCGGTTGCGAGAGAACTGAAGGAAGAGCTCGGCTTAGAGTGTGATGTCCAAGCCTTGATTGGTCACTATCCCTTTCCGGAAATGAATCAAATCTTAATTGCATATTGGCTCAACGGCAGCGGTAATTTGAATCTTGGTGAAGAAATTGCCGAAACAAAAATTGTGTCACTTGACTCACTGAAACACTATGATTTTACGCCACTGTATTTGACAGAAAAAATTGTGAAGGACTGGTTTCAGGTATTACCCATATCAAAAAAATAAGATTGTAATACGTTAAAGCCGTTATGAAAAAAGAAGGTTTAGTAACGTGATGTTAGTGAAGGGCGGCGTAATATCATTTGAATGCCTGGCGCAAATTTGTTTTCTCAAGGATTTAATTGATGAAGGAAAAAGAGAACGGGGTCATCTTTGATGAACAGCGAGCTTCTACCCATGATAAGCGAATCACCGCATTAGCTCCGATGCGCGATGCGCTACACTTGTTTATTCGAATGGTGCTTTCTGAACTCCCCGTGGATGCGCGGATACTGTGTGTTGGTATTGGTACGGGGCCCGAATTAGTTTATCTCGCACAGGCTTTTCCTCAGTGGCAGTTTACCGCCGTGGAACCAGCCGTCCCAATGCTGGATGTTTGTCGTCAACGAGCAGAAGCGTGTGGTGTCGCATCGCGTTGTATATTTCATGAAGGTTATCTGGAGACGCTTCCCGAATCAGATCCGTTTGACGCGGCTACCAGTATTTTAGTTTCACAATTTATGATGGATTCGGATGATCGGCAAAATTATTTTCATCAGGTTGCTGGCCGACTTCACCCAGGCGGATTTTTAGTGAATGCTGATTTGGCCTCAAATAAAGACGATTCGATTTACAAAAACCTATTGGATGTGTGGGCGCGAACAATGATGTATGCTGGCGTACCTTCCGAAGAAGTTGAAATGCTTGGTAAGGGGGTGGCGGTACTCGCGCCTCGAGAAATCGAGTAAATTATTGTATTAGCTGGATTTGACACACCGGTGTTGTTTTTTCAGGCTCTGCTTATTCATGCCTGGTATGCAAAACTAACGCCTTGATTTGGATGATGGCCGATGAAATATATTTCCATTCTGCGCGGTATTAACGTAAGTGGTCAAAAGAAAATTAAAATGAGTGATCTCAAATCACTCTGTGAGTCATTAGGGTTTGAGAATGTAACAACCTATATTCAAAGTGGCAATGTTATATTTGATTCTGCCAGTAAAGATAGCGCCGATTTGAAGGCCAAGATTGAACGTGCAATTAAGGTTGAATATGCGTTCCAGGTTCCGGTGGTGATGCGTACACACAAGAATTTTGCCAATATAATTAATAACTGTCCATACCATCCGATTACTGATGCCACGAAAGTGCTGGTTACATTTTTATCTGAAGTGCCGGATAAATCAAGGCTCAACAGACTGATAGAGTGCGTCGTGGAACCCGAAAAATTAGTGGTAAACGGGGCGGAGGCATACGTATATTGTCCAAACGGGTATGGTAACAGTAAACTGTCTAATGCTTTTTTAGAGAAAAAACTCGGCGTAGAAGCCACTACCAGGAACTGGAAATCAGTCAGTAAATTGTACGAATTATCCATGTAATTGCGTTTAATTATACGGCTGATACTCGTGTTAGTGAAGATGAGCTGACGTGGATATGGGGATTTAACATGACAGAAATAATTGAAATAAGGACATCAAGGCTATTGTTACGACAATGGCGTATCGAAGATAGATTGGATTTTGCCAAAATTAATGCCGATCCCGTTGTTATGGCGTATTATCCTGATATCCTCACAGCAGAACAGAGCAACGCCATGGTCGATAAGTTGGAGTCGCTTATTCTGCAGCGAGGTTGGGGTTTCTGGGCCGTGGAGTTGATTAGTGACAAATCGTTAGTGGGGTTTGTCGGGTTACACGAGCCAACTTATGATTTACCCGTGACGCCGTGTGTTGAAATAGGTTGGCGGCTGGCGAAAGAGCACTGGGGGAAAGGTTATGCAACCGAAGCCGCTAAGGTATCCCTGGATGTGGCTTTTAATACGCTTGGATTATCCGAGGTATATTCGTTTGCGTCGGTTTCAAACGCCAGATCCCGGGCGGTGATGGAACGGTTGAATATGATAAACACTGAACAGAACTTTGAACACCCGATTATACCTTCATATAATCCACTTCGTGAGCATGTGTTGTATAAAATTAATAAGCAACGATGGATGGAATCCAATTAGTGTTAGATGTATGTGAACATCTGTATAACATATTAGTATAGGGAAGACGGAAAAATTTATGATTAAAGGAAGCTGTTTGTGCGGTGCTATTGTATTCGAAGTAGAGCTAATACCTGAAAAAATATATAATTGTCATTGTTCCCAGTGTCGTAAATCACACGGCGCAGCATTTGCCACTCAGGCATTTGCAAAGGGCGATACACTTAAGTTTATAAAAGGTGAAACCTTGTTAAAGGAATATTCTGGTCACGGTGGTGTTCGATCTTTTTGCGCTGTTTGTGGTTCAAGATTAATGAATTACGCACCGGATAAAAACTTGTATTTGAGTGTCGCGCTGTCCAGCGTTGATTGTGACTATGTAGGTAAGCCTGTAGCGCATGCCAACGTGGAGTCAAAAGCTTCATGGCATACCCCATCTGAAGGCATTCCGTTGTACCCCGGAATGCCCGATGGAGCATTGGATTGAGTTGCCTGGGGATGTCTACAGTAGAATAACTTCAAATCACCTTTACCGCTGCACATAACAGGTATCGTACAGTATTCAATGCGGATTTGTGAAAGGCTAATACGGGTGAGTTAGTGATGCGTTGTTGAAAAATACAGGCCGTATCATATTATAAAGCTTAATCTCAGGTCATGTTCTGGCGCTTGCGGTGTTGGCGAATATAGTGGATATGCATTGAACGCAATCGGTGTCGCAGAGCTAGTGTTTAATTTAGTCATTTGTGATTGAAAATAGAAAAAGTTGTTAATTTATTTCTGGTGGCATTATTTAGAGCTGTTTTTTAAAACAATAAACGAAGGAAAGTACATTATGAAGGTTGCATATATTTTTTCATCCCAAGGGCATACGGTATCCTACAAATTGGGGCAAATGATTTTGCCTCAATTGGAAAGTAATGGTCATGGCGTCGACGTAGTAGGTATGTTTTTCTTTGAAGACAATAACTATGTCCTTGTCGAGGGCGACCCAATTGGCCGACGTCTTGCGAAAGTCGCAAATGAAAAAGGAATTTTGTTAATGGGTTGTGATAAATGCTGCTATGAACGCGAAATTGATGGCAAGCTGGTTGAGGGAGCGGTCATCGGCTGTTTTCCAAATTTGTACAAAGCACTTTCCACTAATATGCCGGATCAGGTTATTACCCTGTGATTTATAGGGCACGACGTTTTACGTCGTGCCTGTCTGGTTACATGATCAATGATATTTTATGAGAGAATAAGTTGAAATTTCCAGTACTCAAAACAGATCGCCTGCTGCTGTCAGAATTGAACTTAGCTGATGTGCCGTTTGTTTATGCACTATTTTCCGACAAGCAGGTGGTGCGGTATTATGATCTGGAGGCATTTAAGGATGAGAGCCAGGCATCTGCGTTGATCAATTTATTTAAAGCACGCTTTGATAATCTGGAAGGCATACGTTGGGCAATCAGGTTAAAGAACACTGAGCAATGTATCGGTACCTGCGGTGTTAATGCGTGGAATAAGCCAATGCGCTCGGCAACGATTGGTTATGATCTCCATCCACAATTTTGGGGAAAAGGAATTATTACCGAGGCGTTGTCAGCGATGGTTGACAATATATTTAGCGGAATATTGCCGGATGTCAGTATAAACCGTATTCAGGCAGACACCGTTCCGGGAAACATCGCATCCGAAAAAGTTCTACTTAAGTTGGGGTTTAATGAGGAAGGACTGCGGCGTCAGAGTGGCTATTGGAAAAATCAATTTCATGATTTAAAGTGTTTTGGTCTTTTAAAAGATGAATTCAATGTCGGAAATATATTGTTGCTAAAAAGCGATATATCCCCGTAGTAGGATTTAGATATACTTGCACACCCTCTATATATTACCAACAAGCGCTTCAATAAGCGCTTCCATGGCTGCGTTGTCCACAGGGGTGTAGATAAGGGGCGTGAGATTGATAATGATGCGAATGTTAGCTGAAAAAATATTTATTACCGTTACGTTCATGTTTGTTGTGACGCAATCTTTGGCAGATGAAATCCGCGTGGCGGTCGCCAGCAACTTTACCAATGCGATTGTCGCCATTTCAGCAAAGTTTGAAGCAACAACCGGACATGATGTGACATTGATATTTGGCTCTACCGGTAAACACTATGCGCAAATTAAAAATGGTGCTCCATTCGATGTTTTTCTTGCCGCTGATGTTGAGCGGCCTGAGCGGCTGGAGAAAGAGGGGGTTTCGGTGTTCGGGAGTCGATTCACCTACGCGATAGGCCAAGTTGTGTTGTGGAGCCCTAATCCCCATTTTGTTGATTCAAACGGCAGTGTATTGCGGCAAGGTAAGTTTCGGTTCCTTGCCATTGCCAACCCGAAACTTGCCCCTTATGGAAAAGCTGCCATGGAGGTTTTACAGGCTCATGGGTTATGGGGGGGGATAACTGGCCGTATGGTGCGTGGTGAGAATATTGGTCAGACGTTTCAATTTGTTAAAAGTGGTAACGCAGAATTGGGCTTTGTTGCGTATTCACAAATAAAACGACCAAATACACCTGTTGCAGGTTCATTCTGGAAAGTGCCACAAATACTTTATACTCCTATCAAACAACAGGGGGTTTTGTTGAACGATAATGAATCCACACGTGCTTTTTTAGCTTACATGCAGAGTAATGATGCGTTGAAAATCATCCGCGATTATGGGTATGAAACACCTTAATGTTTAACGAAGCTGATCTATCTGCCTTGGTAGTGACGTTGAAACTGGCATTTATTACCACGCTAATCCTGTTGTTGTTGGGGATACCGTTTGCCTGGTGGATGGCGCGCACCCGTTGGCGATTTAAATATTTGTTAGAGGCAATTGTTGCCTTGCCATTGGTGTTGCCCCCGACGGTACTTGGGTTTTATTTATTGGTGGCGCTTGGCCCTCATGGGCCGGTGGGGGGGATTATGCAATCAATTGGCGGCCAGCCATTAGCCTTTACGTTTACCGGACTGGTGATTGGGTCGGTCATTTATTCAATGCCCTTTGTGGTGCAGCCACTGCAAAATGCGTTTGCCGCCATTGGACGACGCCCGCTTGAGGTGGCGGCCACCTTGCGTGCTTCTCCTATAGATCGATTTTTCACCGTTGTATTGCCATTAGCGCGTTCAGGTTTATTTACCGCTGCAGTGCTTGGGTTTGCCCATACCATTGGCGAATTCGGTGTGGTATTAATGATCGGCGGCAATATCCCCGGCGAGACGCAGGTGGTTTCCATCGCTATCTATGATCATGTTGAAAGCCTGGAGTATGCGCATGCGCATTGGTTGTCAGGCGCGTTATTACTGATGTCTTTTATAATGTTGATAGCGGTATACGCGTTCAACCGTCGATTCAGTGTTGCTCAGCCGTGACAATTGAAGCTCGTTTTAATGTTGATCGAGGTGATTTTACCCTGAATGTTGATATTAACATTCCATCCAGGGGTATAACTGCTGTGTTTGGACCGTCGGGCTGTGGTAAAACCACGTTGTTACGAGCGATTGCCGGGCTTGATTGGTATCGTAATGGCTTTTTAAAGGTGGATGACATGATCTGGCAGGATGCCAATTGTTTTCTCCCAACGCATCAACGGCCGATCGGTTATGTTTTCCAGGAAGCCAGTCTGTTTATGCACTTGAATGTGCGTCGCAATATTGAATTCGGTAGAAAACGAATAGCAAAAACCGCGTGCAATGTTTCGCTGGATGACGCAATTGACCTTCTGGAAATTTCACACCTGATGAATCGCAAACCGGATACTTTATCCGGCGGTGAACAACAACGGGTGGCCATTGCCCGGGCATTGGCAGTAAGCCCTCAGCTGCTATTGATGGACGAGCCGTTGGCTGCATTGGATGTCCATCGGAAACAGGAAATTATGCCTTATCTTGAGTCGTTGCATAGCAGTCTGGATATTCCGGTGATTTATGTAAGTCATTCGAGCGATGAAGTGGCGCAGTTGGCTGACCACCTGGTGATACTGGAGGCCGGTGAAATTATCGCGATGGGTAATCCCCATGAAATATTTGCCCGGCTTGATCTTTCGCTCGCACGTGGTGCAGAGGCAGAGGCGATTATTGAAGCCACCGTGGTTGAGCACGATGATGAGTTTGATCTGACCTATTTGGAATTTTCGGCTGGTCGTATCGCCGTAACGCGTAAGCCATTGGTGGTTGGTCGCGAGGTGCGCTTGCGTGTCGCTGCGCGGGATGTAAGTCTAACGCTTGAGCATCAATCCAATACCAGTATTTTGAATATTTTCCCTGCCATCATCGATGAGATCAAAAGCGCAGGGCCGGCTCAGGTGATGGTTCGATTATTGGCGGGAGGCGTGCCAATATTGGCTTGTGTAACGCGTAAATCGGCTGCTGTGTTGGATTTGAAACCCGGTAAGCTGATCTATGCACAGGCAAAAAGTGTTGCATTGTTGTCGTAAGTTATATAAACGTGAACTGAATTGTCTCGAACCGGCATTCTGCAGGTTCTCCGGGGAAACGCAGTGTAATGTGTCATCGAGTGTTACATCGCTTGAGCGGCATGTCCATATCAGGTTATTACAATGTTTTAACTGTGCGATGTTAATATACTATTAGCAATTAGGTATCGTTTCACGCCCTCTATTTATTCCATAATAAGTTTCCATAAAAGCGTCCATGGCAGCCTTGGAATCTCTTGCAATAGTCCCGCTTTTACGCGTCATTTCGCCTTGCCATGAATCAAATAGGAAGCACACTTAACACCTAAATCTTAAACGCCACGGGTATATACCCAAAGCGTTTGAGATTTAGGTGTTTAGAGTGCGATCATATTTGTTTACAGCGAGACGCGACGACGCAGCATAGCCATTCTATGTAAGGAGAAGCAACGACGCTGTGGACAAAAAGGGGCGTGCTATAACACCTAAATCTCAATCGCTTTGGGTATATTAACCTAGATTCCGCAGTTGACCGCTACAAAAAAGCATTAACCGCTTGATGAATTTTCAGTTTGTGGTCATGTCATCCGCTCCCATTGGGTGAAGGCGCTACGACATGCAGAGCACGGTTGTCGTGGCGTCTGGACGGCGTTGTAAAAGTTTAAAATATTGACATATTCCTGCACTTTCACGCCTTGCCAGACACCACGATAACCGCACTCTACGCGCCGTTCAACTGCGGAATCTAGGATTAAAGTAATTAGGTTAATTTGCCGATAGCGACGTAAACCCCCCGGTTAATTATTGTGTAGCACGACTGCATTTCGTCATAATTGTCATCGCCAAGATGATTATATCGATACGCCTATGCCGCTATGGTTCGCTGATAGCCATGTTGCTTCACTGTTGGCCCTGTTGAGTGCCGATTATGGTTATAGGTACAGGGTTTCGTTATTTTAGCCATTTTACGCCAATAACGTACCTAAATTAAATGTAGGGAATACCGTGTATCGCTTATTTTAATAACGGGTGGAAGCAACCCACAGAGTTTGAGCTAACTGTGTTGTCAGTCGCTTAAGTCGATTGACGATAAGGCGCTTCATCGCCTTGTGAGGCAAAAACGCATCTCTGGTAGTGTGGTCAATTAAATGTCGACAGACCCTGCTTAAGGAGCTTGAATAGTACAAAAAATTATGCACAGGTATGATCAATTTCATAACGTCGACGATAAGTTTGTTAATGCCGAGGCAGGCTTCGTTGAGCAGGATGCCGGCTACCATAAAAATAAAATAGTATTATTAGTGTCGGGAACATTTTTATTATTTTCACTGTTTTTAATTTACAACGCCTGGCAACGATATGAAGAGGCGTCATTACACCAGTTTCGTTTGGCAGAAAGCTCCGTAAATGGGGCTGTTAGCGAAATTGTTCTTCAGATTAGTAATTTAAAACGTGCCGTAAAACTGTTTGGGGAGCGAGAACACAAACTGCTATCCAGTATAGCTAACGGTGATGCCCCCTATGTCAGTTATGATTTGCTGACGGCGCGGGTAAAAGCGACGTTTCCGGAGTCGTTTGCAGTCACGGTGGCTAATACGATGGGCGATCTATATGTCGACGATTTTGATGGGATTATTGAAGAGGTGTGTCGCAATGACATCAAGCTATACGGTAAACACCATCACCCACCAAGTATCGTTATTCACCCCAATCCGCTCGCCTATCATTTTGATGTCATGGTACCGGTGGAGCTGCCCAGTAAGAAGAATGTAATATTTTTTATCAGTTTTAGACCCTCTCTGTTGTCCCGATTTTTGGAAAGCAGCCAGTTATTTCAGAACCGGCTTATTGCGTTACACCAGAAACGCAAAGGGCTGGTAGAGCTTCACTCAAATGGTTCCCGAGACACGCTGCAGGAAGGCGAGTTTCATTTGTCTGCCGAACAACTGGCGCGAGTCTCACACCGAAAAGGCATTAATGGCACGTATTGGGAACTGGTCAATTTACCCGATGACGATGCAATATTAAGCTATAGCGTGCGAATCTGGAGCACGTCGGCGCTGTTTTTAGTCACGATATTATTGTTCTGTGTGTATTTGCTGCGCCAGATTCTTCAATCCAACACAAAGATTATCGAGCAAAATAACGCCCTGACTCGTATTGCATATGACTTGCAGCGCAATAAGCAACGTATGGAGCGAGCTCAGAAAGCGACACGGATGGGGTATTGGGATTTAAACCTGGCTACGGATGAAATGCATTTTTCGTCAAGTGCCGCGGAATTGCTGGGCATAGAAAACGATAAGCAGTTTACCCAGTATCTGTTGAAAAAATTAATTCTTAGAGAAGATCTTCATAAAGTGAGTTTTGCCCTGGCGAGCTCGATTGTTCGTCGGCGCTCAGGAAATGTTGAATTCCGGATTCTACAAAAGAATGGCGGCGAGTTGCGTATTTTACAGGCATCAGCGGAATTGACCACAGACAGCCTGGGTAATCCGATTTATATGTTTGGTATTTTGCAGGATATAACGGAACGTAAGCAGGCAGGCGAAGCGGCACAACGCGCATTATTGGACAAAGTAAAAGCAGAAAACGATAAAACACATGCACAACAGGCCAATAGTGCAAAAAGTGCATTTATAGCCAATATGAGCCACGAAATTCGTACGCCATTAACCGCCATTATTGGGTTTGGCGATTCTCTACTTAGCCGTGATCAGACCCCCGATGAGCATTTGAATGCCACAAAAGCGATTATTAGCAGCGGTGAACATTTGCTGAATTTAATTAATGATATTTTGGATGTCTCAAAAATAGAGGCTGGAAAACTGGAAGTGGAACGGGTTGATGTACCGTTGATTAAGCTAACCCAGGAAGTCGAATATATTATTGGGAGTGAGGCTCGACGTAAAGGGCTCGACTTTGGCGTAAATCTTATTTGGCCAATTCCACCGATAATTAAAAGTGATTACATGAGGCTTAAGCAAATATTACTGAATTTATGCTCCAATGCCATAAAATTCACCCAAAAAGGCCATGTCATTATCAATGTCAATTTTTCTATAGCAGAAAAGCGATTAAATGTAAGTGTGGTCGATACAGGGATTGGTATTAAACAGGAAAATCTAAACAAGGTTTTTGACTCGTTCACCCAGGCGGATTCCTCCACTACACGTAAGTATGGGGGGACCGGGCTTGGATTAACCCTTTGCAGGCAACTTGCCCATATGTTGGGAGGAGAGCTGACGGTGTCCAGTCAGCCCGGTATTGGCAGTGAATTTACGTTAGGGTTAACGATGCCGGGTGTGCAACAGAGCGATTTGGCGTACTCAGATTCACGGTTACAACATGAACGAGTCGAGGCGACTGTTCAAACTAAAAGAACGTTACTTGAAGGCTGTGTGTTGCTGGCGGAAGACAATCATTTAAACCAGAAACTATTGACAATGTACCTGATAAAAATGGGATTAAAGGTCATACTTGCAGAAAACGGAAAACAAGCCGTTGAGAAAGCGATGGAGAGCAATGTGGACTTGGTCTTTATGGATATGCATATGCCTGTCATGGATGGCCTGGTGGCCACAAGAGTACTCAGACAAAAACTGTTTAATAAACCCATTATTGCGTTAACCGCCAATGCATGGAAGGAAGATAAAGACAAGTGTATTAAAGCAGGTTGTGTAGACTTCGTGACTAAACCAGTCAAAGAAGATTATTTATATAACGTTGTCAACACCCATTTGGGGCGCGTATTATTACCAGAATTGCCGGCACCGATAACGACCACTTTGCAGCATGAAGAGACGGGCACCTATTCTTTATTAGCGAAATTTGTGGAGTCCCTGACGGTTATTCGGCAAGAATTGGTTTCTGCGCATTTAACGAGTGATTGGGGTAATTTTCGGACATTGTTGCTAAACTTAAAACAGGGTGGCAGCGAATGTGGATACCCCGTTCTAGTGGAAATGGCAACAAAAATAGATTTGCGGATGCAAAATAAAGATTACACAGATGTTGATATCTTAATACAATCGCTTTATAACGTTATTGAGCAAATCGCCAGGGGGTGGGATGATACCAATAACAAACACGCTGAAATTAACGCCTGAAGGTGTTGGTTAATGATCACTGAAATAGTGATAGCAGTGCCGCAATGTGTGACTTTGCAACGTCGGTTAATGCCGTGAATTAAATTTATTTAAATGGTCGTTGAATAATTGACAGGGCATTCTACTTCATGAAACCGTTATATTTTTCATTGGGCTGGTTATTTTTCGGTTTAGGCGCTGTCGGTGTCTTAATACCAGTACTGCCAACGACACCATTTATGCTGCTTGCATTGTGGGCGTTTTCGAAAAGTTCTGAAAAATTCCATGCCTGGTTGTATTCTCACGCATTTTTTGGGCCACCACTACAACAATGGCAGGCGCACCGGATTATACCCATGTCTGCCAAAGTCATGGCAATTACCATGATGCTGGGTAGTCTTTCCTATTTAACATTTTTTTCAACAGTTTCCATGTCACTATTAATCCTTATTGGATTGTTTATGTCATGTGGTGCCATCTATATTCTAACGAAACCATCCAGGATACCCTGATGCGCTGAGATTCGGGCTTCGGGTTCCATTGGCCATATTGGTTTACCTGAAGCGGTGTGAATGTGTATTGTGAACTGGCGTGTACGACGATATCCGCAAAGGGGCGGGTGCCGGTGTCGACGTACTGATGTCAGTCAGTTGTGGCGCAGCCAAATAGTTAAAAAGTTTACATCCGTGAATGGTCCTTGAGCTGAAAATAGAGGTGGCCGCTTAGTTTTACGGCGGCGTAGGTTGAATAAAAGCCAATGCTGTCACTTCATGCGGTATTGATCGTGGACGACGTCGCTTATCGGGTCAACATAGGGTTGTTGGCGGGAGGCGTCATGGATTTTCAGGTGTTAATTCATTTTGCGTAGTAAGAACGGGCATTTCGCGTAGCCATAACGGCGTATCGGCACCGAATTATTGTATATTACACTGAATCTACACTAAATTTTTATGCTTATACTGGTAAATTACTATCAATAATTGGTATTATTTGTCCTAGAACGGGTTACATACACATATTGTAAACCTGCATAAAGGGAATAATTGGTCTAAGCAATGGGTAATCTTCAATTACAGCAACTTGTCAGAGAGTACAGTGATGGGCTGATTGCCCGTGAAATCTATTTGGTTCGACGAAAGCAATTGATCGATCGCGCCGTGGAGGACGAGCCGGCGCCGATCACCATACCCGGAGTGCAGCCTAAAATCAGCGAACCGGCTTTCGAACCTGAACCGGCGCTTGGTTTTGTGACATCAATGTCACCGCAACAGCTCGTTTTTTCAGTCGCTTTTAGCCTGATCGTCGTATTGATCATTGGGCTGATCATGGTTGAAATTGTCAGCGATGGTGAAACCGGTAAAGCTCCTGCCACTGCCGAGTTTGTGCAAACCGAGGAAGCGTTAATAGAATCGCTGGTGCATCAGCTCAACACCAGCAGTGAATGGCGTACCGAAGCGCTAAATCGATGGCGTGAGCATTGGTTGCAGTTAGATGATGCGAAACAGCTCGAATTTAAGCAGACTGCATTGTGGCAGAATTTTGAGCGGCAAGTTATTAACCGCAGTTCCAAGCAACAGGCATTGGCTGACTCGGGGGATACGTTTGCGATGGAGCAGGTGGAACAGTTGCACGTTATCGCCAAAGCCGCTGATATTACACTTCCGACAATGGTCGCAGCGCATGAACCTCAGGAAATACTGCCAGACGATCCAGAAGTGGCAGTACTTGTAGCGAACGCTGCGGCACACTCATTGGAAACTACACGTCAGAATGTATTAGCAAATTCTGCAACAATGGCTGATGCAGGGGCTGCCAGTGCACAGGAGAGCGCTAGAGCATCCAATAAGTCGAACCCATCATCAGGGTTCAATGAGCCAATGTCAGATCAGCCTGTGTTAGATCAACCATCGTTAGATCAGCCATCGTTAGACGAACCTGTGCTAGACCTGGCAGCGTTTCGAAAGCCAGCGCTAAGTGAACCAGAAATAGCACAAGTGCCTGGCAACGTGGAAAAGCCCGTAAAGGACTCAGCTAAAGCCACGCAAAAAGCGACGTCAATAACCCCCAACGTCGTTGCGAAGCGGGAATCGAAAAAGTCAACAAACGTTCCCGATAATGTCTGGGCGGATAAAAGCAATGCCACATTGCAGCAGTTCAGCACCGCAATGCAGAAAGGCGATATAAACACCCTGGTTAACCTATTTGTGGATGATGGTGTCTTTCTGAAGGTAAAAAGTAAACCCTACATTAAACGTACATTGACCAATATCATTTCCACAACGCAACATCGCACACTGAGTTTGAACGTCAATCAGTGGAAACGTGATGAAGGTATCGTTTCAGGTGTTGGGCGTTATAGACTGGAGTCCCGCAAGCTGGATGCCGAAGAGGATCAAATAGTATCCGCTGATCTGCGTGTTAAGTTGCTTTTTGGCACAACCAATGATCGAAACAATGCGCCACGCATTGTATCATTTGAAGTGGTTAATAAAGATGTCATATCGATACCCATTAATGTGCAAAATAATGCTGGCTCAAAGCATGTTCCCCCCCTGACCAATAGCGACATGGAAAAATTGATGTCCCGGTTTGTCGGTTATTATGAAAAGGGTGACCTGGAGGGCTTAATTAGTCTTTTTTCTGTTAATGTTGAAACCAATGACCAAAGCACCATTGGCGGCGTTAAAGAAGACTACCAGTCGTTATTTGATGCCACTCGCAGTCGCCAATTGTATATCAAAAATATGCAATGGAAAATAAATGGGAATACGGCGGATGGTCAGGGGTTGTTTGTCATACTGGTGGTGCCGAATAAATCGTCCGAGGAGCAGACGCTCAAGGGGGGCCTGAAAATGACGGTGGGAAACAATAAAAACGGGGTATTTATTTCCAGGCTATTCCATGAGCTTGATTAAGCTTTTTGCATCGTTTGCTAAATTTAAGCAGTCTCACTGCATTGTCGTGAGTCTGCCTGCATTCATTCAATAAATGCTCTTGGCTGTTGAGGGGGAACTAGTGACAATGCTGATTTATGGCAGTCGGTCGTTAACGGCTGTTTTGTTTTTTGGGAATGTTCACGGTAACGCGTAACCCCCCTAGTGATGACGACTTGTCAAAATGTATGGTTCCTTCATAGCTATTAACAATGTCTTTTACAATAGCCAGACCCAGTCCATAACCCGATACTTGTTCGTCAAGCCGTACTCCACGATTGGCTAGGGTGGCCAATTCACTTTCCTGGCACCCCGGACCATCGTCTTCAATCACAAAACTCAGGCAATTATTATCCAGGACTTGAATAAGTATTTGGCTCTCAGCCCACTTGCAGGCGTTGTCCAGGAGATTGCCTAGTAGCTCATGTAAATCTTCTCGCTCAAGTGCGCAAGTGGCTTGTTCGGGAACATCCTGTTTTATATTTAGTGATTTACTGTTATAAATCGTTACCAGGGTTTGCGCTAGTGCGCTGATTTCAGGCGCCAGCTTTGCCTGCCGGGCACCCATGGCGGCGCCTGCGACGCGGGCGCGCATTAATTCGTGGTGTATTATCTGCTGTAGATCGTTGACGTATCGGTTGAGGTTGTTTAGCAGGACTGGGTCCGATTTGATGGTTTCTGAGTTTAGGCTTTGGGTAAGCAGGGTCAAGCGACCTTTTAAGGCGTGTGCCAGATTGCCGGCTGTGTGGCGCGAGCGCTGTAGTCGTTGACTCATTGCGTTGAGCCTCTGGTTAAGTTCCTGAACCAGGGGTTTAAGTTCTTTGGGGACCGTTTCACTAAGCGCGTCTATTTCACCTGTTTCGAGTTTTTGCAGATCCTGCCGCATTTTCTCCAGTGGTTTCAGGCTGCGTTTTATGATGTATACCTGCAACAATACCAGCAATATAAAAATGACAAATGATACCGTGCTGTGTTTAAGCAAAAACGCCTGAATGTCGCGATTTATTCCTGATATATCTTCGGCAACCGCAAGATATATAACCTGTCCTTGTTTTTTGTAGGCACTGAGAAATACCATTAATTGCTGTTGTTGTGGCCCGGTTGTATAGATTGTTTTGGTTTGTCCCATCGGCACCTCGGCTACGGACAACGTTTCGTCCCACAATGAACGGGAGCGTAAGGTCCGGTGTAATACCTTGATCTCAAAGTAGTGACCAGAGAAGGGTTGTTTGTAAATCGCGCCTATTTGATTCTCAGTCAGGCTAATGCCAGATGGTGCTGGTGTAGGGGTTGTTGACGTGGTCGGTATGATGGTAAGTGCGGCAATAATAGTGTCGGAGTCGTGTACCAGTCGAGTGGCAATGTATTGCTCGCTCAAATAGTGAATAGATGAGGAAATCACGACCCACTGAACCAATAGCAATAAAGTCAGTGACAATGTCAGGCCTGTTGCCAGTCGGGATTGTATCGCCTGCATGATGTTAATGTTTACTCAAATTGGTTGCTCGATTTAATTTTTAGAGTTATTTGCTATAGCTGTTTCTATAGTTGCCGGTGCTAACGTGAGCAGTGCACTACACTAGGTTACAAATAGATAACCTTGGCCTCGTTTTGTCTTAATAATCTCTTTACCCAGCTTTTGCCGTAATCGTTTGACATAAACTTCAATAACATTACTATCCTTATCGGCATCCCGCTCATAAACGTGCTCGGTCAAGCGCGATTTGGAAAGTATTTTATTTGGGTTTAACATAAAGTAACGCAGCAAACGGTATTCCGTTGCCGTGAGTTCAAAGGTGGTGCCCTGATTGGTCGTGACTTTTTGGTGATCTTCATCCAGGAAAATGCCGTTAATGTTTAGCGATGCATTAGGCTGTTTGTTGACCCTTTTGATAAGCGCACTGAGGCGGGCTAGCAGTTCTTCCATGTGAAACGGTTTTCCCAAATAGTCATCAGCGCCGGCTTTCAAACCGTCGACACGCTCGTGCCAGGCGCCCCTGGCAGTCAGTATGATAACGGCTAGCGGGATTTTCTGGGCTCGCCAGTGTTGTAATACTTCAAGCCCGGAGCGTTTCGGCAGGCCGATATCGAGAACGGCTGCATCGTAAGGCTCTATCTTACCCAATATTTCCGCTTCGACCCCGTTATTTACCAGGTCAACGGCATAACCGGCCCGCTCGAGATCCTTTTTTAATAACGGACCCAGCTCAATATCGTCTTCTACAAGCAGCAGGCGCACTTAATCATCCTTTTTATGCTCCAGTAATTGGCCATTTTGTGCGTTAAAATATAATTCCCACACAACGCCTTTATCATCCACAATTTCCACTTCGTAAACCAGTGTGTTTTGCTTATTTTCAAGCTCGACTTCAATGATTCGTCCCGGATGGTGGGACTTTGCGGTGTTAATAATACTCTCGAGTGAGACAATATCACCTGCTTCACGCAAGCGCCGGGCATCTTCATGGTCATACTGATCAGCCCAGGCACTTGCAGTGATGCAAACAATGACAATTAACAGAAGTATTATTGATTGACGATGCATTTATGTTTAATCATCCCATTTGCCATACCCGGAAATTAAAATGTCATTCTCGCTAAAAGAACCCTGTGCCACACTTTGGTGACAACGATCGCAATGGCTCAGGCTGGTAACCTTCGGGTTATCTTTGATCAGCCTGTCAGGAATCTCATGGTGTTCCTTCTTGATATAGGGGACCTCGGTAATGCGCAGTGGCGCCTGGTTATTGGACAGTGAGCGCATAATTCGTTTGGCGTGTCGGGCATTGGATTTATCGGCACTATTGCTTGTCAGGTAGTTTAAAATGTCCTGATGCTCCGTGGTGTCCAGTTCCGCGTTTTCGTCAAAGTGTTCATCCAACTGGCCCATGATGTTTCGCCATGATTGCTCAGGCAATAGCCCGGCTTGATAAGCAAAATGACAACTACCGCATTCCTGTTGGTATAAACGATTGTTGCTGGGGGTTACGCCGACTGTCTTGTTCCATAATCGCATATTTTCTTCTTTGTCGCCATGCTCATCGCCGTCGTTATCTGCAAACGACATTCCCCATACCGCGATGAATACGGTGACTAAACTGAAAATGATCATTAATTTGATTTTCATTGGTAGAGTCCTCTTGATTGATGAATTAAATAGGATGTAATTATTTCGCTTGGATGAACGTTATAAAATCACCTTTTTCCTGTGCCGTACATTCACGTCCCAATGTCCATTTACAATTTCGTTTTAGCCATTTTTTCACTTTTTTGACATCGGTTAAGCGGGTGGAATTAACCGATGGCGCCAGTGGATCAATGATTTTTTTAGTTCGTATATGCTTGCCCTCCCGGAATAGTTCATTGGTATGGCAGGCTGCGCAACTGCGAACGGTGTTTGACTCGGTATGTGGGAATTCCTGCATCCATAGTTGTTGTCCGCGTTCAGCACTAAACGGGGCAGTACTGATTTCTGAATAATCATTCAATAGTGTGTCAATTGGTGCTGCTACCAACGGGATGGATAGCATTGTTAATGGAATAATCGCCATATAGACAGTATGTAGGTTCATGGTTGTGTTCTCCTTTTATTGTCTGGCGGTGGATTAAGTGGATCGCTTACTGCCATTGATCATGGATCGAACCAGGTTTTCTTTATGAATCAAACTCTCTGCAATAACGCCCAGCAAATGTATGGCGACCAGCAGTAGCGTGAAATTAGCAAGGAGTTCATGCGTTTCATCCAGCACATCTTCCCAGTTAGCCGAGCTGTCAATGAACAGGGTGGCCATCGGTCCGGCGTGTTCTTCCGCGCCATATAGTGCCACGCCGGTAACAACCGTTAGCGCGAGACTGATCAGCATTATCAGAATCATCAGACCACCGGCCGGGTTGTGACCCACGTATCGCGGCGCTTTAAATGAGAGCGTTTCCTTAAGGTGGTTAAATGCGGCGCCGGGGCTGGTGATGAAATCTGAAAAGCGGGCATGCCTGGTACCAACGAACCCCCAAAACAGCCGGACAATTATTGCCGCCCCCAGGACGTAGCCTGCAAGCACGTGAAGGTCGAGGAAGTCGTCTTCAGTTAGGTAGGCTACAATAAACGTGATTACCAGCACCCAATGAAATAGCCTGATCACTGGATCCCAAACTTTAATTTCTTGCGCCATTATGTGTATTCCTTATATCGGGTTTACAACATAAGATAGTGATTGAACCTGAAACGAAACTGAAAATAGCCAATTCAAGTAGGAAAAGCTGCAAAGGTGCTTGCCGGGCTTATTTACCGCTTGTGTCGCAAAATAAGCGATTAATTGGATTGTGTTGGTTAAGTTGCAAATCCTCTTGCCGATATAATGCGATAACGGTTGTCAATTACTCTTGGGTTGGCACATATGTTGAATTATTTATGATAAAGGGCCAGGAGCAGTGTGAATATTGCCGTGAAGTCTATATTTGTTAAATAATTCAATGCTATAAAGGTCAATATGAAAGCAATAACTCCATCAAACGCTTTGGTACATTACATAGGTTAAGCAATATGCCAACGCCAATAATGATTGTTGATGACTCCAGCTTTGCGCGTAAACAAATGGCGCGAGCATTACCCGAAGGATGGGATGTCGAGGTCACATTTGCCAATGATGGTTCGGAGGGGTTGGCGGCACTCAAAAGCAATTGCCCCGAATATGTCTTTCTTGACCTCAACATGCCCGTAATGGATGGCTATCAAATGCTTGAAGCAATGCGTGATGAGGGATTGTACTCTAAAGTCATTGTTGTCTCCGGTGATATCCAGCCGGAAGCACATCAGCGGGTCATGAGCCTTGGGGCGGTGGAATTTATCAAGAAGCCGGTTCAGAAAGAAGCCATAGCCAGTCTTCTGAACAAACATGGTGTTTGTGAAAGCGGCAGCACCCCAGCGACTGAAGGTCAGTCACACGATATCGATGTCAAAACCAGTATTCGTGATGGTTGTCAGGAAATCGCAAATGTTGCGATGGGCCGTGCGGCGGATTTACTGGCGAGATTACTTGACGTATTCGTGATCATGCCGATACCAAACGTCAACACGATAGAGACTACCGAATTGCATATGGCGCTGAACCATGTGGCGGGTGGCGAAAAAATATCGGCCGTGTGTCAGGGCTTCATTGGCTCGGGTATCGCTGGTGAGGCATTATTGATTTTTAATGAATCGAGCTTTACCGATATTGCCGACATGATGAAGTGTACGGATGAGCTAACTGAAACGGTAGAGTTAGAGTTGTTAATGGACATTGCTAATATTTTAATTGGTGCCTGCCTCAAAGGTATTGCTGATCAAATGGATATCAATTTTAGCCAGGGTCATCCCATTGTACTGGGGCGTCATGTCAATATTGGCGATATTATCAAGCGTAACGCATCGCGTTGGAACAAAACGTTGGCCATTGAAATGGGGTACCGGTTTGAGAACAAAAAAATTAACTGCGACTTGTTGTTATTGTTCACGGAAGATTCACTGGATCCAATAAATGAAATTGTGTCTTACTTAGCGTAGCACTGGGATAGCGGATTACAGACCATGCAAAGTGCAACAGAAAATACAGGCGATAGTGCCACCATAGATATTAAAGAGTTTCACTGGTTGATGGACATGTTACAGTCCATTGATGTGGGACTTCTGGTTCTAGACCGTCAATACAATGTGCAGGTGTGGAACAACTTTATGGTAAATCATAGTGGTCTTTCACCTTCAGGTATTATCGGTAAAAATATTTTTCAATCTTTTCAGGATGTACCGGAAACCTGGTTTAAGCGTAAGGCAGAGTCAGTTTTTTTATTAAATAACCGGGCATTCACCACCTGGGAACAGCGCCCATACCTGTTCAACTTCAAAAACTACCGCCCTATTACCGGTTCGGCCGAGTATATGTACCAGAATATTACGTTTATTCCCTTGGTGTCAGTAGACGGCGAAATTAATCATTTGGGCATTATTATTTATGATGTTACTGATATTGCTATTAACAGAACTGAGCTTGAAGGGGCTAATAAGCAATTAGAAGTGTTAAGCAGAACAGATCGGCTGACGCAGCTTAACAACCGGGGCTATTGGGAAGAATGTCTGGAGCATGAATTCATGCGGGTGCAGCGTACCAAGCGACCCAGCTCGTTAATTATGTTTGATATTGATCATTTTAAGAAAGTTAATGATACTTATGGTCACCAGGCAGGTGATGAAGTCATTCGGGTAACAGCCGCGGAAGTAGTGAAAAAAGTACGCGTAACCGATGTCCCCGGCCGTTACGGTGGCGAGGAATTTGGTATTATCTTAATTGATACTCCCGCAGAAGGTGCGCTCTATCTGGCAGAACGACTGCGTAAGGCGATTGAAGCAATGAAGGTGTTTCATGATGGAATTGAGATACGCTATACAATTAGTCTGGGCGTTGCTGAGCTCAATGAAGGTATCGAGAGCTATACCAAATGGCTGGAATGTTCTGATCAGGCGTTATATGAAGCAAAACGCGGTGGACGAAATCTATCCGTGGTGTATAAAGCGTAGATTTTTAAATCATCAGATAGATCAGTAATCGATTAACGACGTGTGATTAGTCCCCATGCTATGGTTAAAATAGCACTATCCGCTTTATCGTCTAATTGGGGCACACGTTGTTTTTACGTTGTCGCCCCGGCCCTAAGCATTAACCGTGATGGGTCATCACCTCACCATACTGGCCTGGCGTTAGGTAGGGGTCTACCTTAAACCTAAATTCATCAATTGAGCGTTTTGAAATAGGGTTAAGCCTTTGGTATTACTAAATTATCCGGCATTTCTCGCCTTCACTCAAAGGGTGAGCACTCTACACGCCGTCCAACGGCAGAATCTGGGTTAAATTTCCAATCGGGTTCAAGCCGTTAATTCCTCGGGAACCTCTCTCCGTATTGTGATGCGCGCTGCAGTAGCCACGGGTATGGCCCATCAAATTATCATTAAATAACGTGACATGTATGCTGAGCGTCAAGCCAATGCCTGGGAGCAAACCTGTGCGCTAAGTGTGGAGATCGCCTATAAATGGGGTGTGCTTTAGCGTTGTAATGCCATCAATGGCTGGTGTTTTTCGGTATTGCGAATATATAGCCATTATACTTTATATGAAATAGTGTTATATTCGGGGCTCCCCGCCTCAAAAGAAAAATATCCTACCATATTTTTTATTCGAATATTTTATTAACATATACTGTTAACTTATTAAGTGATGGTTAATATGTGTGCATTTATATGATTAGAGGGGGCGTTGTTATGCTTCACAATGCTTAATGAGCAGCCATCGCAAGCGGACATGACGGTTAGCTGCAGAGTTGATTAATACCTAAACGCAGCGCTCACAATAATTTAATAGGCATTGTGCGAGTCATTGCTGGCATAAAATGGGGGCTAAGACATTGCTTTTTTTAGTAAGCCTGCACGCACAATATTGTCGCGCTACTTACGTATGACGTTATTCGCTACTTATCGATAGAGCCTGTTTGTACTTATTTAGTCGTATAAACGCTCGCAGCATAAATATATTCATTGAATCAGCAAAAGTACAAAATAAAGATACTACTCCAGGCGTTCGACGTTAGCAGTGATAAAGTCGGTACTGTGGGATAATTCAGTCTATTGCTAATTAGTTCACATTAAGATTATTATAAAACCGTAGTCAGTTAGCGAAGCATTTTAATTTATCGACGGTCAATCGGAGTATCAATAATTTGGGGAGGAGGTTGTTGGGTGTGGGCATTGTTACTTGATTAACTTGCTGCTGCTCGGGGATACAATAACAACAAATTAGTGGTTGGGGATGTCGTTGCAGGTAGCCATAATTTAACCGATAATTTATCGAAACGAACGAATTAATTAGTTGAGTTATTGTTATTTGCAACGACAATTTTAAGGTGCACTGAGGCGTTCGGATGTTTACCTGGATTTCTGTATCCAAATACCAGATGTCGATAATAGTGAAGCTTAATAGACATATTGCCCTAAACTAATCGTAGTACTTAATTGTCTAACTTTGTTATAGTAATCTTGTAATAGTCAGTGAAAGAGCCGTAAATAGTCATGTCGATAAAAGTACCAGTATACTCAGATGAAAATAGCCTTCATCACATTGCCCTTTATAGTGAAGAGGCGGATGGGACATTTAAACGTACCCAATCTGAACCACTGCGTCTGTTGCGCGATAATATAGACGGTGTCACGAATACCCAGGGTGACCTGGTGGCAGCACAATTTGACAAGATCGAACGCAAGTGGGATTTGCCCACCATTTCATTTCACTATGGTAAACCGCAAAGCTTCTATCAGTTTCTGAGAGAAAAAGTTGCGAAAAATAAATTTTACGTTTTTACTGCCCCTAATATGTCCGGGCGTATCGCTCGGCTGAACCTTCATGAATTAAAACTCAAAACATCAACATCGCAGCGTATTCTGTCTATTTTGAAGGAAAAATACCTTGAATCACTTACACTGTGGACGCGAGAAGAATATCTTGAAAATTTAAGGGCAAAGCGTATTGGGGTGAGTGCCAGCAAAACGCATAATGCAAAGATCGCATCAACTCAACCAAAAATGAAACCAAATAAATCCGTCATTGAGTCAACAGATGACGCGCAGCGACTTTATAATATACAGCAACGTACTCAGGTCTTTATGGATTTTGATAATTTGAGTATTGCGCCAACTAATGATATGCCGCCGGATCTTAACGCCTACCATTCCACTGAATCTGCATTTCAATCAAAGCTCAGGAAAAAGCAGGATGCCACCCTTGATGAAAGCAGTCACTTTTATCATCGTTTCATTATTGATATGGAATAATTTTAGGCCCATCCCCACTTTTATGTATTGAGCGTAATACTGCTGCCTTAATAAAGCCCCACCTGTTTCATGTGTGAATTATATGACGCTATAGCGCGCACTCAATACCTAAATTCCAAACGCTTTGGGTATAGCATGTGCAATTTGTCTTAAAAAAAGGTGGTACCGATGGTCTAATGGTGCGGCGTAGCGGGATTTTTATGATGACGAAAAATATTCATTTTCGCATAGCGGTAAATTTCATCGGATAAAACACCTTCGTCACGTAAACGCCTGTGTTCATTGAGCTCCGCCGCGAGTATCTGGGGTTCACTAAAATAGGTGTTAGATTTTGCGTTGTTAATGCGAGCGATTAACTCAGTGGCAAATTTTCTAAACTGGGGTTTTGACGGTTTATTGAAAGCGATTTCAAAGATAGGTATTTGCCCATAGCTTGAGTAGAAAACCAGAGAGTTCTTTGATCGGTTAAGCATGGATAGAAAGAAAATAGCACCAAGGGTATACAGCAAAACATTGGTTATTAATGCGTACGTTGGTGCTACCAGCCCCGGCGTTCTACTGTAGATTAACGATAATGTTGCTGCAAGTGAAACTGAGCAAACTGAATACAGCAGGAACTTCCAGTTAATGGTTCGTTGCCGGGATGCTGCGGCATCCAGCAGCGTTAAATTAATCCAGTAACTTATTGCGCCTTTCATGTTTTTTTCGATAATGCTGAGAAATTTATCGTCGTATACACGTATCAGGCGTTGTTCACCTTTCCATTTGCTGTATTGCAACAGCTCCATGGTAATGTTTTTTAAATTGGCGGCACTTGGTTGAGCGAGCGCATTGGCGTCCGCCGAATATAACGTGATTTGCTCTTCATTAGATGAGGTGCGCATAGGTAGATTGTTTAAATCGATACGAAAGCTGAGCCGTCAATTGGATTTAGTTTACCTGCTTTGTGTCTCATAAGGTAGTCTAAATTAACCTGGGGGTTAATTGATGGTGCGACTGGTATGGAGTGCCGGTAGTCTATATGAAAATTCTGGCGTTTTTCTGCAAAAAAACCACATAGTTTGTTATCCTAGTGAGATTCGTGGTGAGATAGTGCCGATTTCAGGGTAAGTTGTTAGGCCTATATTCTCAAAAATCACATTTGAATTGTTAAATATTATAAATATGGATAATCTAATGCTGCTCTTATTAATAGTATCTGTGTGGCGCATCTAGACGTGGATTTTGTGATGAAACATTACAGGTTAGTCTGTTCTCAAGTTTACCAGGAGCAAAACCAAGTGAAGAAGATCAAGGTTTGTAATCTTAAAAACGTGATGTTGATTGCAGGGAGTATCTTTCTGTTGTCAGTAATGAGTGCTGTTGCGGCTAATATTGAGGAAGGTATTGCAGCGGTTGAGCAAAAAGATTATATGACGGCATACAAGACATTTAAGACACTGGCAGAGCAGGGGAATGCAGAGGCGCAATATAACCTGGCTATTCTTTATAAACAGGGCAAAGGGGCAATGCAGGATGCCGGTGCTGCTGTTAATTGGTTTCGTAAAGCAGCGGAGCAAGGTCTGGCCAGTGCGCAATACTATATAGGGCATTTATATGATGTCGGTGAAGGTGTTAAGCAGGATTCTATATTGGCCAAAGACTGGTATACCAAGGCAGCCGAGCAAGGTAACGCATCAGCTCAGTCAAATCTGGGTGTTTTATATGCCAATGGCGAAGGCGGTCAGCAGGATATTGTTAAGTCTTATGTCTGGTTTAGCCTGGCAGCGTCTCAGGGGTTGACGGCGGCCTTGGATAATAGAAACGTACTGGCGAAAAGTATGTCGCCAGAATTACTCAAAAACGCCACAACATTGTCGCGGGATTACTTTCAACGGTATGTGGCACCTTTCAGCCTTCAACAGAATAAACTCACCAGCCGTGGCCACCCCGCAGTACCTAATGCGCATCAGCAATCAGGTTCGTCGGTGAAGTAATGTTATTGTCAGTGTTCGTTCATCGGGTACTTCATGAGTATGTTGCGCGTAGGAACCTGATGCTGTATCCAGATAAGATAGTCGCGTTTATTTTGGGCTATTTTTATTCATAGTATTGTGAGCCATGCCGGACAGTGGCGGCGATTCCGGCTGTGAGCGGTGCCAGGCCCGCGGGCGTGGTAGTCGTGTTCGACAAGCGAAATGGCTATTGTCTGCCTGTTTGCCTGCACGGTTACGTGCTTTGACCTGCAAATTCGGAAATAGTCGAGCGTTACTTTATATCCTGAGCAGCATTCTGCTGATAGGTCAACTGTACTTTAGTGTTTACCATTTAGCCTAACTCTATCTAAGCTAAGAAGTTGATGGGTGTTAGTACATCAACCAGATGATATTGACGGGTTCAGTTGGTCTGTCAGCATTCAGGGCAAGACACGCCTCGCCGTTGTCCTTTGCAAGGGGCATAACGCCGCCATGGATGCTGGCAGACCAACCCTTCGCGCACCTGCCATGTCTTGCGACGGCGTTGCCGTGCTTGACAAGGACGCTGTCATTGCCTGCGCACGGCGTCTTGTCGCAATGCATGACAGGAACGCTTAACCCATCAATATCATCTGGCTGATTGTGCTAGGGCCTGTTGACCATTGAGATTGCTCACAGCCGGATCCGCTTTTTTGGCTCGATTATCGATTTTTTCCGGCGCCTTATTAATCAGTTGCTTCAAATCATCGGAAAATTGCCTTGATTTTCGTTATACCGCTAATTCGACTGATTCGTGGAGTAAGGCGTACTACGTGACAATAAAAATGAGCACCCTAAATTTCGTCAGCTTATATATCCGATTATATCAGCATAAACGCAGATGCAGTGTTTAACGTGCGATGTTTATAAGTGATGTTTAATAAGCTTTCATTACGCTTTAGTCTGGCGCTTGGTGTCATTATTATGGGGATTCTTGCCGTAATAATGGCGCTGTACGTGGACTCAACTTATCGCCGTATTGCCTTGGAGAGCCAACAGCTGGCTATCGAGGAAATTATTCGCCTGCGCAGCGGCGATCTGTTTTCCGAACTGGAGCGTTATTCCCGTGATCTGGGCCAATCCATTCAGCGCAATGATCGTTTTCGTCTCAGTTTGCAAAACAAAACGATTAATGAAATTGAGCAACATTTGAATCTGCATTTTCATCAGCATTTCGTTACCGCAGGAATTTTAAAGCTTAACAGCCTCATCGCGCATGATGCGACGTTAAATTATTTAGGAATATCCATGGGGGATGACGAACCCGTGCTGAGCCGGGGCGGTGTGCCTTGTGTCAGCCTGCATCAGCGCGCTCAAAGCCGCAAGGGTGTCGATCGTCGCAAAGTCATCTCAGCGCTTTGTCTTAATGTTGGGTATCCTTACATGCACGTGCTTGTTCCCATCGGCGGCCAGGAGTTGCTGGGATATCTGGAAGTGATCACTGACCCCACCTATACCATGTCAAGCATTGAAAAAGACCTGGGCATGCCGCTAAAAATTACCTTTGTAAACCAGGCCGTCGCCTATCAGTCGGTGGATTGGCCCGGTGGCGACATCACCCAATACGGCATTCTTGCGAGTTATATTCCGCCGTCAGTTGCCGGGCGGGATGCTTTTAAGATCACCGCATTAAGGGATGTAAACGAGTATCAGATGCAACTGAAAAATACCCGTTATGTATTAATGCTAACGGTGGTTCTGGTGACCATTGTTGTCGCGGCATTGATGCTGTTTTTCATTAAGAAAACCACGCTTGATCCTTTGAGCGAATTAGGCAAGCAGTTAACTAAAATTCGAAAAGACAGCAGTTTTCTAGGGAAAAAAATAGAAACAACCGGAAATACAGAAGTAAGCGCATTAGCGGCCGGGTTTAATGAAATGACCGGCGAATTGAAAACGCTTTACGATGAACTCCAGCTCACGAACGAGGATCTCAAGGCACAAATTAAAGAGCGTGAGCGAGCGGAAATAGAGCTTAATTTAAGCCGGGATCATTTGGAGGACCTTGTGGAAACCAGGACGGCCGCGCTGGCCATTGCCAGGGATGCGGCGTTACGTGCCAGTCAGTCAAAAAGCCGGTTTTTAGCGAATATGAGCCATGAATTACGCACGCCATTGAATGCGATAATAGGTTATACCGAAATATTGTTGGAAGATGTCGTGAATGGTGGTGAAAGCGTTATTGTTAATGATTTGAAAAAAGTGCATTCCGCGGCACGTCATTTATTTATGTTAATTAAAGATGTGTTGGACTTAACCAAGATAGAAGCGGGTAAAACTGAACTGACGCTCACCACATTTGATGTGTACTCGATGATCATGGATTTAACCAATACCATTGAGCCGATGCTGAGAACTAATAGTAATCAACTTGAAATTAATTGTGCTGAGGATATTGGCGATATTCATGCTGATGCCACAAAGTTGCGTCAGGTTCTGCTGAATTTGTTGAGTAATGCGGCGAAGTTTACTCAAAATGGTGTGGTGTCATTACGGGTAACGCATAAATTTGAAAACAGCACGGAAAGCATCGTATTTTTAGTGGCTGATACCGGTATAGGTTTAACCCAGGCTGAAATGATCAAGGTCTTTGATGCGTTCACCCAGGTGGATGCTTCCTCCACCCGCGAGTATGGTGGCACTGGTTTAGGGTTAGCCATCAGCCGGAGTTATTGCCAACTAATGGGCGGGGATTTAAGTGTTAGCAGCAAAAAGGGGCGGGGTTCGACGTTTTCCATCGTGCTGCCACTGCAAGTGAAAAATATTGCGGTGTCGAGTGATGTACGGGTATTTGGCCATGATGATGTGCTGGATCCACAGCTCTACCGCATGACCAGAATTGAAGATGTGCAAAATTACGAGCGCCGTTCGAGCGTGAGTTCGGTTCTGGTTTTTGATCAAAACCACGATACTGCGAATCAAATGGCCCGGTTTTTCGCCACTAAAGGCTACAATATGGCATCGGTATTTAATGCTGCATCGTTTGCCATGCAGGTTTCCCAGCAGGACGCTTATGATGTTTTGTTATTGGATGTGGAATTGGCAAGCCGGGATGAATGGCATATGCTGACTATTATCAGGGCGAGCCAGATTAACCAGCGTACCCCCATTGTTCTAATGGGGGACAAACAAAGAATTGTGAAAGCCCTGGCCTATGGTATTGTTGACTGCATACCCAAACCAGTGGAAAAAGCGCTGCTATTGGCGGTGATTAATGGTTGTGTGCGTCGTGATGTGGAAAATATTTCTTTATTGGAACGGTATAAGGGAGCCTGAGGCGACGATAGGTCAGGTATTTGCATTATCTCTGCCTGGGTTATGAGAGGACTGGTTATCAGTGTTTCTTAAGCAGGCCGGTTATCTTTTTTTATCAGTGAATTTTCACGTTGAAAACGAATAGGGAGTGGGCATAATGCAGGTTAATATACGGGTTACACCGGATACCGTGGCGCTAAATCATGCCGTGGCTCAATGGTGGTTAACGCTTTCAAAACAGGCAATTCAATCAAAAGGTGGTTTTTACGTTGCCTTGGCTGGCGGCAGTACTCCGCGGGCATTGTATGAGATGTTATCTCAGCCCCCTTATTGTGATTCAGTGGATTGGCCGAATGTCCATATTTATTTTGGTGACGAACGATCAGTACCACTTGATCACGTAGACAGCAATTATCGCATGGCACATGCCGCACTGTTATCTAAAGTGGCTATTCCGGAACAAAATATTCACCCGATTCACACCAATACTGCCGACATGGAGGGCAGTGCGGAACATTATGAATCCGTGCTGCAGAGCACCATCGCATTAAAATCTCAGGACATTCCCTGTTTTGACTTAATATTATTGGGGATGGGGGATGATGGACATACGGCTTCGTTGTTTCCTGATACGTCTATTCTTAAGGAAAAAACAAAACTGGTGGCACCTGTATTTGTTGAGAAGCTCAATACCTGGCGCGTCAGTTTAACGTATCCTGTTATTAACAAGGCAAAACAGGTTGCCATCGTTGTGGCAGGCGAAGCTAAAGCGGATAAGCTTTATGAAATATTCGTGGCGCAAAGTAAAGTCAATCCAATTGAACAGATCAATCCCGATGGGATATTAATATGGTATTTGGATACAGCGGCAGCAACGCGCCTTCCCTCGGCGATTATCAACAATACCTCCATGGCGGGTTAGCCGCCATCAGGACGGGAGTGAACCCATGAAAATTATTGCCGGAGACATCGGCGGTACCAAAACGTTATTGCAACTCGCTGATAGCGTGGATGGTAAACTGACGGTAATCCATGAAAGTCGTTACGACAGTCAGGCGGCTGTAACCTTTGATGAGGTGATGGCGGCATTTTTGAAAGAGACCAGTGCCATGCGTGAGGATGGCGTGGAATCCATGTGCATTGGCGTTGCGGGCCCGGTATCCGGCCACACCGCCAAAGTGACTAATCTGCCGTGGTTACTCGATACCCGCCAGCTGAGCAACCATTTTAATATTGCCAGGGTGAGCTTAATTAATGATTTTCAAGCCATTGGTTATGGCATTGAGGCGCTTGAAGACACTGATCTGGTGGTGTTGCAACAAGGCCAGAAAAACGAACATGGCACTCGGGCTATCATTGGCGCCGGTACGGGTCTGGGTAGCGCAATTATAGTGTGGCATGGAGGCCAATCTACGGTATTACCGTCTGAGGGTGGGCATGCCGATTTTGCACCGTCAACGGATCTACAGGTGGAGTTATTGCAATTTTTACGACGTAAAGTCAATACCGTCAGTGTCGAGCATGTGTTGTCGGGGCCGGGTCTGGAGAACATCTTTGATTTTTTCAACGCCAGAGAGCCAGGTGGGGTTTCAGGTGCATTGACTCAGGCTATTAAGACATCAGGTGTTGCGCCTGCGGTAACTGAGCTTGGCATGGACAATGATCCGTTGGCGGCTCAGGCCCTGAATCTGTTTGTACAGATTTACGGGGCGATTGCCGGAAATTTGGCGCTGACAAGTTATGCCGTGGGTGGCGTTTACATTTCCGGTGGGATTGCACCACGCATTGTGGAAAAATTAAAGGGTGGTGAATTTATTGCTGCTTTTAATCATAAAAGTAAAATGCAGCATTTGCTGACAACGATCCCGGTAAAAGTGGTCACTAACCCGCGCGTGGGTCTGTTAGGCGCTGCATTGGTTGCCAGTCGACAGTAACGGGTTTTTAAGCCTGGCTTCCAAGCTTTATTTTTTAAGTTTTACGTTTAAACGCTAGATCTCTCGGCAATCGCTTTTTTGTAGAGTTTAATATATTGCAGGGCGCTTTTTCGCCAGTTAAAGCGGCTGTTTATCCCATTGCGCATGATTTTTTTCCAGCTGCGCTGATTGGCAAAAAGTGCCACGGCTCGGTTAACGGCAACTATCAATGCGGTATCGCTTGGTTCCTTGAAAACAATGCCGGTCGCCTGGTTGCCTGCCAGGGTGTCTTCATTGGTGTCAACCACGGTGTCGGCCAAACCACCTACGTGATGCACAATCGGTACAGTGCCATACTGCAGGCTATACAGCTGGTTTAATCCACAGGGCTCGAATCGCGACGGCATTAAGAATGCGTCGGCACCTGCCTCGATTTGATGGGCCAATGTCTCATCGTAACCAATTCTGCACGCAACCTGCTGTGGGTACTTCAGGGCAAGTTCTTTTAGCTGGATTTCAAAGCGAGAATCACCACTGCCCAATATGATCAATTGGATAGGATATTGTTCTACCTGCCGGATTAGGCTGAGAATAAGGTCAATACCTTTTTGTTCCACCAGGCGGCCAATGAAACCCAATAATAATCGGTCCTTGCTGAGGGGTAGGTTAAACATTGATTGAAGGTGGTCTTTGTTAGCCTGCTTGTTGCTGAGGTGCTGGCTATCGTAATGTTTGTGTATGAGTGGATCAGTGGCTGGATTCCAGATTGTGTCGTCGATACCATTAACGATACCGGTAAGTGCCGCCTGACGATGGGTTAACAATCCTTCCAAACCGGCACCAAATGCGGTTGTTTGAATCTCTTTGGCGTAGCTTGGGCTGACGGTGTTGATTTGGTCAGCGAAAATCAGGCCACCCTTGATGAATGACAATTGCTGATGAAACTCCAGTGCATTGTGTGACCAGAGGAATGGTGGCAATCCTAATGCCTGAAATGTTGCTGACGGGAACAAACCCTGGTAGGCAAGATTGTGAATGGTGAACAGTGTTGCAGGCCTTGCCTGATCCAGGCTGAGCAGGGCGGGGACCAGGCCGGTTTGCCAGTCATTACAGTGCACCACATCCGGTTGCCAGTTAATGCCAGCCCGGTTTTGGGCCACTTCGGTGATCGCGCGACAAAACAGGGTAAATCGTTCCGCGTTATCGGGCCAGGGTAATCCATGGGCATCGGAGTAAGGGTTGCCCGATCGTTTGAAGGCAGGGTCGTACTTAACAAATAGCACGCTTATGTCACAGTTGGGTAATTTACCCTGTAGTATTTCCACCTCTCCCGGCAAACCAGGCAAGTGAATGCCTGCAACCGTTCTTAAGCGCTTTACATTTTTTATTGCGTCGGCATACGCCGGCAGGATAATGCGGACATCGCAGTGCAAGGCTTTTAACGCAATGGGCAATGCGCCGGAAACGTCGGCCAACCCCCCTGTTTTAATCAGGGGATGCACTTCACTGCATGCGAATAGTATTTTGCTCATGACGAATTAGTTTATCGATATAACTCTAATTGCTATGTTGACAGTGGTTTTTGGTTTTTAATAGCACGCCACCCAACGGTGGTAAGGTGAGGTTAACGGAGTAGGGTTGTCCCATCCAGGGTTCTGCTTGTGCAGGAATATCATTGGCATTTCCCATGTTGCTGCCCCCATAGAATTCGGAGTCGGAGTTGACCAGTTCCTGATAAGTGCCTCCGTAGGGTACGCCAATGCGGTAATTATGGCGTGGCACCGGGGTAAAGTTTAACACGACGATAACGGTGTTATCTTCACCTTTCTCTTTGGTATGCCGCTTGAAGCTTAATACTGATTGAGCTGCATCGTGGCAGTCGATCCACTCAAATCCAGCCTGCTCGAAATCTAACTGATGAAGCGCCGGTAGATCTTTATATAGCATGTTGAGATCGGCGACTAGCTTCATTACTCCCTGGTGTAATGGGTATTGTAATAAATGCCAGTCCAGCGCCTGGTTAAAATTCCACTCATTACACTGACCAAACTCGCTGCCCATAAAAAGTGTTTTTTTGCCGGGATAGGCATACATATAAAGGTATAACAGGCGTAGGTTTGCGAATTTCTGCCATTCATCTCCCGGCATTTTATTCAGCATGGCACTTTTACCATGCACCACTTCATCGTGGGAGAAAGGGAGTACGAAATTTTCAGAAAATGCGTACATTAAACCAAAGGTTAACTGGTCATGATGGAAGTGGCGGTATATGGGGTCATTGCTAAAATAGTTCAGCGAGTCGTGCATCCACCCCATGTTCCATTTCATGCTAAAGCCCAGTCCGCCCAACCAGGTTGGGCGTGTCACTTGCGGCCAGGATGTTGATTCTTCGGCAATCATCAGGCAGCCTGGGAACTCCCCATGTACCACGGTGTTCATCTCGCGTAGAAAGTCGATGGCATCCAGGTTTTCATTGCCACCATAAATGTTGGGTAGCCAGTCGCCGTCGTCACGGGAGTAATCAAGGTACAGCATGGAGGCCACGGCATCTACGCGCAGGCCATCAAGATGATATTCTTCCAGCCAGAACAATGCACTGGATAGTAGAAAATTCTTCACTTCATTGCGGGCATAATTATAGATCAAGGTACCCCAATCGCGATGCTCGCCCCGACGGGGGTCTTCATGCTCGTATAAGGCAGTGCCGTCATATTCCGCCAGGGCATGAGCGTCCTTGGGAAAGTGTGCCGGTACCCAATCCAGAATGACACCAATACCGTTTTGATGACAGTGATTGACAAAATAGCGGAATTCATCGGGGCTACCAAAGCGCCGTGTAGGCGCAAAATACCCCGTTGTCTGGTAACCCCAGGAGCCATCAAAAGGGTGTTCGGTGATGGGTAATAGTTGGATGTGGGTAAACCCCAGCTCTTTTGCGTGCTCGACCAAACGGTGTGCCAGGTCCACGTAATTCAGAAACTGATCGCTGTCATTGCGCTGCCAGGAACCCAGGTGAACTTCATAGATTGATAGTGGCGAGTGCAGCCAATCGTTATTTTTACGCTGCTCCAGCCATGCGTCATCCTGCCACGTAAACGGCCGGTTATCTAAAACGATCGAAGCGGTATTGGGGCGCAATTCAAAGGATTGCCCATAAGGGTCCGCTTTTCCGACAATGTGTCCATGTTGGCCGCAAATTTCGAACTTATAGAGTTCGTTTGCTTTCATGCCGGGTATAAATAATTCCCAGACACCACTGCTACCGCGACTTCGCATCGGATGGGTTCGGCCATCCCAATGGTTAAAGTCACCGATTACACTTACGCGGATGGCGTTAGGCGCCCAGGTTGCGAGTAAAACACCCTCTATTGCGTCTATACTGTGTAAGTGGGCGCCCAGGAACCGATAGGCGTGCCAGTGCTTGCCCTCACCAAACAAATATAAATCATAATCGGGGATATGCGGGGCGAAGCAATACGGGTCATAAGCAAGGTGTTGTTGCTCATTCTTATCATACCACTCGATTTGATAATGCTGAGGTATTTCATCATGTGCACCGTGCCATTCGAAAAAGTCAGTTTCATCGACGCGTGTTAACCGGGCATCGATGTCAGCAAGAAAGGCCTCATTGGCTCGAGGCAGATAGACGCGTACTATTTCAGTGTCGCCAATAGTGTGTTTGCCTAATACCGAAAATGGGTCGTGGTGAATGGCGTCCAGGATTTTTTGTAATTCTGGGGGCAGGGCCGGGGCAGTACCGGCAGCGTCCATCGGAATTTCGGATGACGGCGTGTCAGGTATGGTTAATGCCTGGCGGGGCGCAGCGGGACTCTGGCCTGGTTTTCCTGAATTGTCTTTTGTTGGCGGGTTCATTAGGGTTAAATTAAAAGGCTTAAATCAAATACAATTACCGGTCATTTGGGTGAGTTCAGTGTGACACTGGTTAAAATAGATTATTTCATGCAATTGTGTTGAATTATAACTTGCCTATACTAACACAATTAGACATTCACCGGCGGATTTAGGCCAATATTTTGCATCAGCCAGCGGGTTTGACCGTCGCCGTTGCCGCGATGTTGCTTTCGTCAATGAAAGGCCGCAGACAATGCCTTGAATTATTTTAAAAGTAATGGACATTTTATAGGGAGTACAGAAATGCATACCAAACATACACCACGTTTTGTCAGCCGTCTTACCAGGAAAACATTGGCGTTGATCATGGCTGGCGGACGGGGTGCCCGATTAAAGCATTTAACAGACTGGCGGGCCAAGCCGGCAGTGCCATTCGGCGGGAAGTTCCGAATAATTGATTTTCCTTTATCGAATTGCGTTAATTCAGGTATTCGCCAAATCGGGCTACTGACGCAATATAAGTCGCATTCACTTAATCAGCATGTTCAGCGCGGCTGGAGTTTTTTACGGGGTGAGTTTAATGAGTTTGTCGAAATTTTACCGGCGCAGCAGCGGATTCAGGAAAACTGGTACACCGGTACGGCCGACGCGATTTATCAGAACATTGATATCATACGTAGTCATAATCCGGATTATGTACTAATTCTGGCCGGAGACCATGTGTATAAAATGGATTATGGCCCCATGATCGCGGCTCATGTGGATCAAAATGCCGATATCACGGTAGGGTGTATTGAAGTCCCCCTGGATCAGGCGGCGGCGTTCGGTGTGATGAGTGTTGAGGCCGATGGTCGTATTACGCAATTTGTGGAGAAGCCGAAGAACCCTCAACCGATGCTGGATCACGATAGCCATGCATTAGCCTCTATGGGTATCTATGTTTTTTCAGCTAAATTTCTATACAGTATGCTGATTGCAGATGCCGATAATCCGCAATCAACCCATGATTTTGGGCACGATGTTGTACCGCACATTGTCGATAACTACCATGCGCATGCCTATGCATTTCGTGATGTATTACATAATAGTTCGGCCTACTGGCGGGATGTAGGCACCATTGATTCTTTCTGGCAGGCTAACCTGGAATTGATTGGTGTGACGCCGGAGCTGAATTTATACGATGAATTTTGGCCCATATGGACGTATCAGGAACAATTACCGCCGGCAAAATTTGTGTTTGATGACGATGATCGCCGGGGTTTCGCGGTGGACTCCATGGTGTCCGGCGGTTGTATTATTTCCGGCGCGCAGGTGCGTCATTCACTGCTGTTTTCCAAAGTCCGAATCGATTCTTTTTGCACGGTTGAGGATTCAGTCATACTCCCTAATGTAGAGATTCGCAGTAATTGCACCATACGAAAAGCCATCATCGATAAAAACTGCATTATACCTGAGGGTACGGAAATCGGCGTGAACCCGGCACAGGATCGCGACCGTTTTTATGTTTCACCCAATGGCGTGGTGCTGGTGACACCAGAAATGATGGGGCAGAAAATTCACAGTGTCAGATAATGCCAAACTAAACGTTGTTATATGCTGGCATATGCACCAGCCGGTTTATGTTAATCGACTGAGCGGCGAATATCATCTTCCCTGGACCTATTTGCATGCCATAAAAGACTATACGGATATGGCGGCGCATTTGGAGTTGGTGCCCGGTGCCCGGGCGGTTGTGAATTTTGCGCCGGTATTATTGGAACAAATAGATGACTACGCCAGGCAGGTAAATGCCTATTTAACAACCGGGTCGAGAATCAGTGATCCGTTACTCGATGCACTGGGAACTGCGGTGTTACCCGTTGATATTTCGCAGCGTATTGGCCTGGTTGGCGAGTGCCTGCGTGCCAATAAAGAGCGATTGATCGATCGTTTTGAGGATTATAAGCGATTAGCTGAAATGGCCGCCTGGTTTACCCGGCATCAGGAAGCCAATATTTATATTAACAATCAATTTTTGGCGGACTTGTTAATGTGGTATCACCTGGCCTGGCTGGGTGAGACGATTCGCCGTGAGGACGAGCGGGTTAAACGCTTAATGGACAAAGGTGGTGGTTATACCTTGAGTGACCGGCGTTGCTTGTTGGAGGTTATCGCAGAATCGTTGTCCGGAATTATTGGTCGTTATAAGCAACTGGCACATAGTGGCCGTGTTGAACTATCAATATCACCTTATGCACACCCTATCATGCCATTGCTCATTGATTTTGAGAGCACGAAAGACGCCATGCCGGATGCTAAAATGCCGTTATTAACATCATACAATGGCGGAGCAGCACGGGCGCAGTGGCATATCGATGAAGGCATTCGCGTATTTCAGCATTATTTCGGTTTTAAGCCCGCTGGTTGCTGGCCATCAGAAGGGGCCGTCAGTGATGCGGCTATCACGTTATTTGAGAAAAATGGATTTCGTTGGGTTGCCAGCGGTGAAAATGTCATACAAAACAGCTTCAAGCAGCTTGGGGAGCAAGGACAGCCCAGTGATATTGGCAATCCGCACCGTGCTTTTAGCTTAAATCAGGGCAAAATGGCCTGTTTTTTTCGTGATGATGGTATATCAGACCTGGTGGGATTCACGTACTCCACCTGGCATGCTGATGATGCTGTTGCCAACCTGAACCACCATCTGAATAATATTGCAGCGAGCGTCAAAGGAGATGCCAGTCAGCAGGTGGTGTCGATTATTCTCGATGGTGAAAATGCGTGGGAGCATTATCCGGAGAACGGCTATTATTTTCTCAGTGCGCTTTATAAAAATTTACTTGAAAATAACAATATCAAGTTGACAACATTTTCAAGTTGCCTCGATGCAGACGTGCCTTTGGTTTCCATGCCACATTTTGTCGCGGGTAGCTGGGTATACGGTACATTCTCCACCTGGATTGGTGATAACGATAAAAACCGCGCCTGGGAAATGTTGGGTGATGCCAAGCGTGCGTTTGATGCCGCGGAAGCATCCCGGCGATTATCGCCAGAGCAACTCAGTGCCGCACAACGGCAATTGGCCGTTTGTGAAGGCTCAGATTGGTTTTGGTGGTTTGGTGACTACAATCCGGCGGATACGGTGAGTGACTTTGATCATCTTTATCGCATGCAACTTGCGAATTTATACCAGATGATTGGTGAGCAACCGCCGGAATATCTGTCGCATGTGTTTGCACATGGCAGCGGTAGGCCAACGTTGGGGGGCGTAATGCGACGGGGCTCCGAATAAATTGGCTCCGCCACGCCATATCGAGTATATTACCGCATATTAAAATTTTATTGGCGACGATTGCCTGTGCGCACAAAACAACAACCCATACTGAATAAACGACAAGCCGGTGTTATCCTTCATCCCACTTCACTGCCGGGGCCGAATCAACAGGGCGACTTAGGCCCTGAAGCATATCATTTTGTGGATTTCCTCAAGGACTGCGGCTTAAGTGTCTGGCAGGTTTTACCGATAAACCCCACCCATGAAGACCGCTCGCCTTATATGAGCACCTCTGTTTTTGCCGGGAACCCGGACTTAATCAGCCTCGATCTGCTTGTGACGTGGGGATGGCTACCGGATAACCTGCGAACACCAACGGATGAGAAAAAGCATCAAAAACTGGTGGCGGCAAAACGGCGGTTTTCACAACAGGCAAGTTCTGCCGATATCGCCGCATTACAGGAATTTGTCCAGGGTAATCAATATTGGTTGACGGACTATGCATTGTTTCAGGCAATAAAGGCCGAGCATGGCAGTAAGTCATGGGTGGATTGGCCCGTGGCATTGCGGGATCGTGATGCGGATGCCATTAGTACGGCAACCAGTCAATTAAAGGAAGAGATCGAACAAATTTATTTTGAGCAATTTGTATTTTTCAAACAATGGTTAGCGCTAAAACAGTATGCGAACGACCGTCATGTGCAAATGGTTGGGGACATGCCAATTTTTGTGGCCCATGACAGTGCTGAAGTTTGGACTTACCGCCACTATTTTGATCTCAATGCCGATGGTTCACCGCGGGTAATCGCCGGTGTGCCACCGGATTATTTCTCAGCAACGGGCCAACGCTGGGGTAATCCGCTTTATTTATGGCAGCGGATGAAAGGCGATGGTTATCGATGGTGGGTTGAGCGTTGTAAGGTTGGGTTTACACTCTATGACTTTATTCGCATTGATCACTTTCGGGGCTTCGAAGCATTTTGGGAGATTGACGCCGCAGAGAAAACCGCCGAACGCGGCCATTGGGTGAAGGGCCCGGGGGCTGATTTGTTTAATGCATTGTTGAAGTCTGGGTTAACCTCAGGGCAATCATCGGGGGATCAATCAACGCAACAATCAGACGAATCTTCCAGCCAGCGCCTAGCCTTTATCGCCGAGGATTTGGGCATAATCACCGAAGAAGTCAATGCCCTAAGGCTGGCATTTGGCTGGCCTGGTATGAAAATTTTGCAATTTGCGTTTGACGGTGATGCGGATAATGCGTATTTACCGCACAATGTTGAACAAAATAGTGTGATGTATACCGGCACCCACGACAATGATACGACGTTAAGTTGGTATCAACAACTGCCACAGGCTCAACAAGCCCACGTCAAAGCCTATTTAGCAACCAATGGTGAGAGCGTAATGCCCTGGGCGCTCATTCGTAGTGCGCTTGCATCCGTTTCCCTATGGGCCATTATACCAATGCAGGATTTATTGTCCCTTGGAAAGGGGCACCGTATGAATACACCCGGCGTAACCGCCGATAACTGGCGCTGGCGTTTCCAATGGGAACAGCTGAACGCCGATGTGCCTTCGAAGATTAAATCACAGATTAAGTTATATGGGCGATATCAACATAAATAGCTATCGTCGCTAGTATAAGTTAACAATAAATATACCCGTAGGGTTTAGGTATAATTGCACCCCCTCTATTTTTTGCAATAAGCGCTTCGATAACAGCTTCCATGCGTTGTCTACAGAGATGTAGACAGCGGGCGTAAGCAGGATGCGGAAGTTTTGAAATTCCTTGCAATTGTCCGGCTATTACGCGTCATTTCGGCTTTCTTAAGGAACCTACTTTTGGAGCCATGATTTTGGTCCCATGAAAGAAATAGGAAGCACACTTAACACCTACATCCTAAACGCCACGGGTATCGTTAATGCACGTAATTGGTCAATCAAGCCATGGCTGATTTCACCAGCAGGTGATCCCTTTTTGCCCGTCCTTGGGCAGGTTCCTGATATCCCATGTCAGCGATAACAAGTATTGTTATACGATGTTCAGCCGGTACGCTAAACCCACAGCATATAGCCTGTCTCAAAACGATTCGCCAATAGTTGGTGCGAAGGATAAATTCTTACCTTGTAGAGCTGTTTACCGGATAAGCTGGGTTGTAAATCAATGCTAAACAGGGTTTCACCGTTCTCACTCGTGGTTCCGGCTTCAAAGATAAACTGTTCGTGAACACGGAACTCATTACGCTTGTTTTCCAGGCCAACGATGCATTCAACAATGACATCATCCGCACTTAAATCCGCTAACGCCACTGCGACACGAATCGGCAGGCGGCTACCGGCAAGCATAGTATTATCCGACTCATCCAGGCGCCGGATTTTAACGGCTGGCCAAACCTGCGCAATTTTTTTCTTCCACTGCGCCAATTCCCGCGCCGGTTGGTTGTTGTCAACGCATAGCTGCTTATGCTGCTTGCTGGCACGGGTGTAAAAATGTTTCACATAATCCATCACCATACGTTGTGCGTTAAAGTTTGGAATAATGGTGCGCATGGACGCTTTTGAAATACGAACCCACTTTTCTGAATAACCTTTACCGTCACGTTCGTAATACATGGGAACCACGTCGTTTTCGATAATGTCCAGTAAATCCTTGGCTTCTTCCTGATTGCGGTATTCAGCGTCAAATTCCTGGCCGTGTGGTGCAATTGCCCAACCATTATCGCCGGTATAACCTTCACCCCACCAGCCGTCAAGCACACTTAAATTGACAACACCATTGATACCGGCTTTTTCACCGGAGGTGCCACTGGCCTCCATGGGATACTCCGGTGTATTTAACCAGACATCGACGCCGGCCACCAGCTTGCGGCCCATTGACAGGTCGTAACCTTCAAGCAGCAGAATACGGCCTTCGAATTCCGGGCGGCGTGCAAACTCATGGATAACTTGAATCAGATGTTGCCCAGGTTTATCGTTGGGATGAGCTTTACCCGCAAATATCAGCATCACCGGCCGTTTGGGGTTGTTAAGAATGCGGGCCAGGCGTTCCGGATCGGAAAATAACAGGCTAGCCCGTTTATACGTGGCAAAGCGTCGGGCGAAGCCAAAGGTAAGGATGTCGGTTTCCTGGGGTTCGATGAATCGCGTCAGGCGTTTTATCTGAGCCTCACTATTACCGTTGCGTCGTAGCTGTTGGGTTGCACGGCGAGATACATGCTCCATCATTTCACCCTTAAGGGATTGGCGTAAGCTCCAATACCGGTGATCCGAAATGTCATCAATGCATTGCCAGTAGTCAGGGTTGTTGAGTTCGTTGCGCCATTCGCGAAAACGCATATCGAATAAATTGACCCACTCCCGGGCTAAAAATGTCGGTACATGCACGCCATTGGTCACGTAGGATATTGGGTTTTCATCTTCGGGAATTTGCGGCCAGACGTAACCCTCCATTTGCGATGCCATACCGCCATGAATTCGACTAACACCATTTTGAAAACGTGACCCCCGAAGTGCCAGGGCTGTCATGTTAAAACTGCCTTCGTTGCCCGGGCTGGCCCCAATGGCTAAAAAGTTATTACGGCCAATGCCCAATTGTGCTTCGTAGTTATCAAGGTATTTATCAATGAGGTCATGTTCAAAAATATCATGACCGGCTGGCACAGGGGTATGCGTGGTGAACACAGTACCGGCCGCAACCATCTCCAGCGCGCTATCGAAATCCAGGCCATTCTTAATATGCTGATAACACCGCTCTACGATTTGAAACGCCGAGTGGCCTTCGTTGATGTGCCACACCGTTGGTTTTAGTCCGAGGGCAACTAAAGCCCGAACACCGCCGATCCCCAGCACAATTTCCTGCTGGATGCGGGTGCTTTTATCACCGCCATACAGACGGTGGGTAATCGAGCGGATGTCCTCGTTGTTTTCACTGACATCAGTATCCAACAAGTACAGTTTGATGCGGCCAGCGCGCGCTTCCCAGACTTTAATGTTAATGGTGTTGCCATTGGAGGCAACATCAACATGTAATTCATTACCCTGTTGATCCAGCGCTGGAACGATGGGTAAGTCTGAAAAGTTGGTGGTTGCATAATGAGCAACTTGATTGCCCTGGTTGTCGATGGTTTGGGTGAAATAGCCCTGTCGATACAACAGTCCAACCGCGATAAATGGTATTGCCAGATCGCTAGCCGCTTTGCAATGGTCGCCCGCCAGAATTCCCAGGCCGCCGGAATAGATGGGGAGACTTTCATGAAACCCGAATTCTGCACAAAAATAGGCGACTAAATCTGAGCCGGCGGTCAGGCCATTTAAATCGGGCGCCTGTGCCTGTTGTATATAGGTATCATAAACGGACAATACCCGGTTGTAGTCCTCCATGAAAACCTGGTCTTGCACTGCCTCTTCCAGGCGTTGTTGAGCAACCCGGCGAAGAAAGACTTTCGGGCTGTGGCCGCAGGATTGCCAGAGTTCAACATCAAGGCGGTAAAATAATGCGCGCACGTTACGATCCCAGCTGTAAAGCAGGTCGTTTGCCAGTTCTTCCAGACGGGCCAGTTTGCTGGGGATGCTTGGTTGCACTTCGAGTGAAAAGAGTGTGCCGGTCATTGGCGGTCCTTATTGTATTGTTGTTGAAACAGGTTTAATTGTTCTGCCACTCGTCGTGGCTGTCTTTTTCGTTCAATTTTCTGATTTAAGTGGGGCTCAAGTCTTCAGTGCCGCCTATTAATGACGCATGGGTGACATCCCAACATTGGCGGAGCTTATGTTTAAATAACCTGGGCCTACAGATCCAGGTTCCCCTAAACCAGGCCGACGTTATTACAATCATAGCAAACCATTGAATATTAAGTCGCGAAATTGTTTTCTATTATTAAGGCATCGGTTAATGACAATCAGTTAATGACATTGGTTACTGTCATGAATGATTTTTTAGTTTTATTGCGGTGTGCTTTACACGGCAATCGGTTAATATACGCACAAGTCATCCATCGTTATTGACTAAATTATCTGTTGGTTGTCTTCGTTGCGTTAGTGTTTATCGACGGTCTTATGAAAACGTTATGTTTAAGTGCAATGCTTGTGCCATAAGCTGCGGATGAAGAACTGGTTGGTTTATAGTCAAAATGATGGTTGTTATTTTGTTCAGTAATGCGCTGAGAGTTGCTCATAAATTAGGTTATTTATCGCTCTGTATATTTTATTTATTTAAAAACAATGAGTTAAAATTATTAATGTGCATCGATTTAATCAAGCTAATGGGAGGATATTTGTGTAGGGTGAAACGCTCGACAAGCACTACTTCCAGGCAAGGATTAAACCGCAGCGCCATAGTGCACTAAAATGGTATACCATTCGGAATTTACAATGATGCCTAAATCCTAAACGCTACGGGTATAATATTCCCCACAAGCGTGCTAATTCGGTGGTAGCCAATTTTAATCTAAATTTACCAAAACACGAAGTTTAACAAAGCACTAAGTTTAACAAAACAGCAGGAAGTATTCGCACCCATGTATTCCCGTTTGATTCAACCGGCAATGCCAGCACTTTTAATGGCCCGTCGCCGCCGCCCCTATCTATTAATGGTCATTGCTCTCCTATTGTGGGCATGCAATGACCAGGTAACCACAAACGTTACGCAAAATTCCACATCAGTGGAGCCTGTAGCGGCTGCATCGTCATCAGGGGCAAAACCTGAGGGCATGGTGTTGATTTCGGCCGGTGAATTTGTTTTAGGTAGTGACAAAGTTGATGACTCAGGAAAACAGCAGGAATATGGCCTGATTAATCCGTTGTATCTTGACGAACATCCCCAGCAGACACTACAACTCGACGCGTTTTATCTCGATACGTATGAAGTAACGAATGCTGAATATAAGTTCTTTGTGCACCAGACCAACCATAAAGAACCCTTCAGCTGGAGTCAAAATGGATACAATCTCGTCAACGCCCGTCTCGAAGCAACCGACCTAAAGACGTTACGCTGGATTTCCGCTGAGTATTTTAAACTGGATGTCGACACGACCACGATGGACAAGGTGCAACTCCTTAGCGCATTGTACGATCAACAACGCGTTCAGGATTCATTGCCCGTCACCATGGTCACCTGGCATGACGCACATGCCTATTGTCAGTGGGCGAAAAAACGTCTGCCGACCGAGCAGGAATGGGAAAAAGCAGCGCGTGGTCCCAAAGGCCTTGAGTATCCATGGGGAGATCAGTGGGACCCCAATATTACTAATATTGGCGACAACACCAGTTGGCCAGGGGGGATCGCCCCGGTTGGTTATTATCCCAACAATAAATCATTGTATGGTGCGTATGATTTGTCAGGCAATGCGTGGGAGTGGGTGGACAGTTGGTACCAGCCCTACGTTGGATCAACGTTGCAGAGAAAAGCGTTTGGCGAAACGAATAAAGTGTTGCGTGGTGGCGGCGGTGGTGTAGGGCATTATGCCTTAAGCTTGTTTTTTCGTGGCGCTGCGCGTGCTTTTGCGCCGCCGGAAACGGCAAGCGATGATATAGGTTTTCGGTGTGCTAGAACACCATAAGCCCGCAATAATCTTAGCTCACCCAAAAATAATGTGAGCTTGGTTCTCGCCTTAATCTTAACGGCGATTAGAGTGCTTCCGCTCATTATCAATTCTGATAGGGACTCGACTCGAATTGGATGAATTGGAGAGCTGATTTGCCGTAATGGCGCCAAGAATGCCACCGATGACAAATGCAAGTACAACTGATTCAACGAGTATGCCCATCATGATCTGATCTCCTGGGTTAACATTGTGGTATTAACATCGTAATTTACTTCGTTCGTATTCAAAAAACAGATGCCGTTATTGTTGTTAACGGCGATTAACTGGTGAAGTTAAGGTTTTTGCTTAATTTCGTGACAATAAAGACCGCTGAAATTTTTTCAGGTTTGCCTTCAATCGATTGAGTCTTTCTAACCAGTTGATAATCTAGACCTTTATTAAACCGCTACAACATGTTGTATTCCGCTTCATTAAAAAATTCGATATGACGCCGATGCCTTGTATGGGCAGCCCGCGGTGGTGTAAATGCGGATAGCCTTGCCTGTCACATGAAAAACGTTACTTTACTTATCACAAACTATTTATCACAAACTATTCATCACAAGCTATTTATTACAAATTAAGTTCTCTCAAATTGCATCACAGTAATTGTCCCGTTATTTGAACCCGCCTCGCCATAAATCACTCAGCATAAGGAGCCTCGGCGCTAACAGTACATACCGGATGTGTAAGTCGGCACAGTCATAACAGATGACGAAAGATACTCAAGTTTGGCTGTAATTTGACGAAGTTAAAACGGTAGCAAACTTTTAAATCGCCTAACTGTGAATACGATGCTTTTCATTCTTGCAAAAAGCAGATCGATCGATCGAAGCAGCAAACGCTGTTTTACAACGTGGAATGTAAAAATATGAAAGGTCTGAGAATACAAAACATTACTGATCTGAAGCCCTGCGTATTGCTGGTTGATGATGACGTATTTAACCTGGAAATCTTAACTGAAGTGTTGGGGAGCAGTGGTTATATCACCGAAACGGCGGAAAATGGGCATATAGCCTGTGAATTGCTCGAACGCAATAGTGAGAAATACCATTCTGTCCTGCTGGATCGAATGATGCCGGGTTCTGATGGTATAGAAGTACTGCATTACATGAAAAACCGGCCTCAATTAGCAAAAATTCCGGTAATTTTGCAATCTGCAAAAGCGGCTCAAATGGATATTCAGGAAGGGTTGGATGCCGGTGTATTGTACTATTTAACCAAACCATTCTCCAAAGATCAATTATTGGCAATTGTTGACACTGCGATTACCAGTTATTTCAAATATCAGGATTTATGCAATCGATTAACCGATCAGCCTCGTTTGCAGTTTCATCAAGGTGAATTTCAGTTTTCCACCATCGATGAAGCACGCAATACGGCATCATTATTGGCAAGCGTCTGTCCGAATCCCCAGCGCGTTGCGCTGGGTCTTTCAGAGCTATTTATCAATGCCATAGAGCATGGCAATTTGGGGGTTGAGCATCAGGAAAAACTGAGTTTGATTGCTGGTAATAAATGGTTGGATGAACTGGAGCGTCGTTTGCAGTTGCCTGAAAATAAGAACAAAAAAGTAAATGTTATGGTGCGGGTTGAGAGCAGCGCCATCTATTTTGATATTACGGATGATGGCGCTGGCTTTGATTATAAGAATTACCTGGATTTTAACATGGAGCGACTCACCAGCGCCCATGGCCGTGGGATTGCGATTGCCAAAGCGTTGAGTTTTGATGAGATGGAATACCTCGGTAACGGAAATCAGATGCGTGTCAAAGTTAATATCCCATAAGCGAAAGCGGATATTAAATGGCATTGTTTATGATCAATAAACCCGGCGCATGGATTAATGGCAGAGCGGCAGGTATTTTGCTTGTGAATACTGCAAACATCCACTGTTGTATAACTGACAGATGATTTTATGGGTGAATTCAGCATAATCGCATCGGGAAGGAAGCTCAGGGGGCCTTTATGACCCGATATCAAGGCAAAATGTTCACTGAAAATATCGGAGAGTGTGGCGCAGATTTGCCGCATAAGCCAATGTTGGAATTAGTGGCAGGCATTGCGGACCCAGAAAACACAAGGCAATTAATATGACGGCAGCACACGAAGACCAGACCTATGAGGTGAAGGCGAAAGTTTTGGTTGTTGATGATGAGCCTTTTAATCTTGAAATTATGCAGGAAATTCTCTCCAGCGAATATGATATTAGCTTTGCGAACTCTGGTCCGGAGTGCCTGGAAAGTTTAAAGGTGTCATTGCCTGATGTGATTTTATTGGATATAAACATGCCTGGCATGAGTGGTTATGATGTGTGCGAGGAAATCAAGAAAAAATCCGCCACCAGGGATATTCCCGTTACCTTCGTCTCTGCACTCGATACGTTGGCGGAACGCCTAGCCGGCTATGATGTGGGCGGTGATGATTATATTACCAAACCATTTGAAGCCAAAGAGCTGTTGAAGCGGGTTCATATCGCCATTCAGTACCGCAAAGAAAAAGAGAATTTAAGGCGTAATGCCGATTGGGCCTTGACCAAGGCAAATACCGTTTTGAGCACTAACAATGAGCTGGGAATAATATTCCAGTTTTTGCGCACCAGCTTTGTTTGTGGCGATATCGAGAAATTGGCGTCGGTAACCGGCCAGACGCTGGGTTCCCTCGGCATTCAGGGGAGCGTTCAAATTCGGGCCGGTGATACCGTGGTGCATAAAAGCAGTGACGGTGTGGTGATTCCTCTGGAAGAGATCGTCGTAAAAAAAATTCATAGCGAAGATGCATTTATTGACTTGGGAAATCAAGCCATAATTAATTACGAACATGTGTCCATTTTAATCAAAAATCAGCTGATGGATAATCCCGTTAAATTTGAGCGCATGCGTGACAATATTATGCTGCTGGCGGAAGGTGTTGATTCACGGGTGAGTGCGCTATTAATGGCTAATGAATTAACTCAAAAGAAAGACCTGTTGGTTAATGTCGCAGATGCCGCACGCAATGCACTTTATAGTATCAATGATAAATATGACATCTATAATTCACAGAACAAAAATATACTGTCGATCTATTTTGAAAGTGTGAAAGCCGCACTGGCGTCGTTAACCCTGACGGAAAGCCAGTTGAATACTGTTCAGGATGTCATTAATAAGGTTAACAACGTTACCGCTGAGCTTGATCGCCGGGAAGTGCAGGTTGAGGCCCACCTTGTTACGGTTATGAACGACATTGAAAAAATTCTGGATACCTGTCATGCAGAAGGACAGGCTCGGCAAAATTAACTGACTACGCCTATTGATGTTCGCTGCGTGATACGCGGGACAATACCCAGTCTAAAGCAGCATGGGGAAGCACTCGTTTTAATGTTGCAAACAAATAGGTTGGGAATGTAACGTAATAGCGAATTTTCGGCCGCGGGCTTTCAACCGCGTGTATCACTTTAGCGAGTACCGCCTCTGGTGGCAACGTAAAGGGTACTGCCGGTCCCTTTTTAGTTAATCTGTTTTCCATCGCCTGATAAGTATGGCGATGAGCACTATTGCGGTTGTCGATATATTTTTTATAGGCAATAAATGCATTGGCTCGAAATTGACTTTCAATCGGGCCTGGCTCTATTAAGGCAACGTGAATGCCGGAGCCCTTTAGCTCAAGGCGCATCGTGTCGCTTAATCCTTCAAGTGCGAATTTGCTGGCAGTGTATGCGCCGCGGTAGGGTAAAGCAATCAGGCCCAATACGGAGCTGTTTTGTATAATGCGCCCAAAGCCCTGCCTGCGCATTGCCGGGATAACCAAATTGGTGAGCTCCAGAGTCCCCAGGAGATTGGCTTCCAGCTGAGCACGTAAAACCTGCCGCGTTAAATCCTCTACAGCACCAGGTTGGCCATAGGCGGCATTGTTAAACAATACATCTATTCGCCCATTCGTCATTGTCAGTAGTGTTGATACGCAGGTATTTATCGAATTCGAGTCATTGAGGTCGAGCTGCATTCCTGATAGACCCTGGGTTTTTAAGTCTTTTAGATCCGCTTCGTTTCTTACGGTCGCAAACACCGTGTGTCCGCGTTGTTGCAGACCAAGCGCGACACAGCGGCCGATACCGCTTGAGCAACCGGTAATCAGTGCTACTTTTTGTTGGTCAGGTGCAACAATGTTATTTGCTATCATTTGTGCGTTACACTCAATAGGTGTTGTTGATATTGCTTTAGTTGCTAATATTGTTTCATTAGATTAGGGTCTGTTGACAATTGGGTTTGCTCACTGCCGGATCCGTTTTTTCCGCTCGACAAGGCGGAGCGAGCGCCGTGTAGTTATTCTACACAAGCGAGTGACAACGCGGTCGAGCGGAAAAAGCGGCCCGGCCCTGCGGGTTGCGCCTCTCTCTAACTTAGAGAAAGCGCTACTCGGTGTTGCTCGTTGCTCATTTAGAATAACTAAACGTCGCGCCTCGCGCCTTGATTAGCGCTTTCTCTTAGATTAGAGAGGGGCACAACAGTGAACAAACCCAATTGTCAACAGACCCTAACAAAATCGCCATAAAATTGGGTTTGATTAATCGTTATTCTTCCTATATAAGGAATGATGTGCAATGTGGCATAATTTCATCGCAAAAATCAAGCGATGGTGATTGCCGAGGTGAAATTGACACTGATCATTGTTGTAAAGCCGCTGCTTAATGTGTCGTAATTCCAGTGGAAAAGCGAATATTTTAAAACAGTGCTCAGAATGCAATTGCTCATTACACGCTTATTCGAATCAATCTATACTCGTAAAAAACAATGCCACAACGTATAAAACAGTTAAATACCTGGTTGCAGGATAGCCTGAAGCTTGCGGATTACCAGATCGCACCGGCTTCCGGTGATGCGAGTTTTCGTCGTTATTTCCGCATCACGCCAAGCGCGGGTGTATTTCGCCACTATCAGGCGGCTTCTCTCGTGGTAATGGACGCACCGCCAGACAAAGAAGATACTAAGCCATTTGTACGACTGGCAAACGTATTGGCAACGATGGGGTTAAATGTCCCCATCGTTGTTGAGCAAAATATCGAGCTTGGTTTTTTGTTGCTAACGGACCTTGGGCATCAGCAGTATTTGTCAGTCTTGGCGGATAGTAACGCCGATACATTGTATGCTGATGCGCTTGCTGCATTGTTAGCGCTGCAGACGCACGGAGCTGAATTGACGGCGAGTGTTCCGGCCTACGATGTACAATTATTGCTCCGGGAACTGGCGATATTTCAGGAGTGGTATTTGGTACATCACCTGGGGCTGCAGTTGACAGATGAGCAGTTACGGATTATCGATGATGCGTTTCGAGTGTTGTGTGATGCGGCACTGGAGCAGCCTACGGTTCTGGTACACCGGGATTATCATTCCCGAAATCTAATGTTAACGGATAATAACAATCCGGGAATCCTGGATTTTCAGGATGCGGTTGCCGGCCCGTTTAGCTATGACCTGGTTTCCTTGCTAAAAGACTGTTATATCGCCTGGCCCCGGGCGCGAGTGGAGGCATGGGCAGTGTCGCATATGCAGAACGCGGTTGATGCCGGTATATTGCAGGCAATTAATCGTCAGGATTGTTTGCGTTGGTTCGATTTAATGGGCGCGCAACGCCATTTAAAGGCCGCCGGTATTTTTGCACGATTGCAACATCGGGATGGCAAGTCCCAATATTTAAATGATATACCGCGCACGCTTGGGTATGTTGTTGATGTCAGTGGGCGTTATAGCGAGCTGCATGCATTTAACAAGTTGTTAACGACGCTCTTGCCTCCCGAGTGTTTATCCTGACCTTTGGGTTGCGTGCATACTGAAGACCGCAGCAAGACAAGATGAGCGGTGGAGCCAACGGGCAAACCAGATTCTGTGAGTTCGGTAAATGTTCGGCTGAGAATACGTATTAGTTGCGTTTAACAATGACAGATGAATAGATACGGCAGATGAAAGCAATGATTTTAGCCGCAGGGCGCGGCGAACGATTACGGCCAGTTACCGATTCGATCCCTAAGCCGCTGGTGATGGTGCGAGGCAAATCCTTGATACAACACCATATCGAAGCCCTGGTTGCGGCCGGAATTACCGAGCTGGTTATAAACCACGCCTGGTTGGGCGATAAGATTGTGCAAACCCTGGGTAACGGACAGCAGTGGGGCGCCAGCATACAATACTCAGCAGAAGGGGCTAATGCACTGGAGACCGGAGGGGGAATTTATAATGCGTTATCGTTGTTGGGTAATGCGCCGTTTGTGGTGGTAAATGGCGACATTTTTACAGATTATCCCTACGCTACCTTATTGCAACAACCGCAAAAACTGGCGCATCTGGTGCTGGTAAATAATCCACCACAACACCCCCGTGGCGATTTTGCCTTGCAAAAGGGGGAAGTGCGGCAGGAAGGCATCGAAAAGCTTACGTATAGCGGTATTGGTGTCTATAGCCCCGCATTTTTTCAACATTGTAAAGCAGGCGCCTTTCCATTGGCACCGCTATTGATTGAGGCGATGGCGCGTCAACAAGTGACCGGTGAATGCTATGGGGGGCTGTGGAATGACATCGGAACCCTGGAGCGCCTGGAGAAAATAAACCAAAATCAGTGAATTGCAGATGCAGTGCTTAGGGTTATTTTGAGCCAGATGCCTATTGCGTTAATTTACTCAGCGCGGTAAATTCGATTACGTAGGGGAGACCATTGAATTCATTGGTCATATTTATTGTTTACATATAAAAGCTTATCCGATATTTAGAAATAGGTTTCTCGGTAAGTTTGTAAGAAAATTGTCAAATTGTGGTAGACTTTTTGGCAGCATCACCTAACACGCTGTACGAAAATGCCAGGAAGGTAATAATAATGTTGGGCGCACTTCCAGGGATAGTTGGGTGATAATGCACCGCAATTGGGAGAAAAGCATAGGGGGTATGCATGATTAAAGTAACCATTGTAGACGACCATGAACTCGTACGAACGGGGATCATTCGTCTTTTAAGTGATGTATCTGATATAGAAGTAGTAGCGGAGGCTTCCAGCGGAGAGGAAGCAGTACAGCTGGTTCGGCAATATAAGCCCGACGTTGTGTTAATGGATGTGAATATGCCCGGTATAGGTGGTTTTGAGGCGACTCGTAAACTCGTGCAAATGTACCCGGATCTGAAAGTAATTGTTGTTACAATTCATATGGATGACCCGTTTCCCACCCGTATGCTGCAAGCAGGTGCGATGGGATATCTCACCAAAGGGTGTGGCGTGGAGGAGATTGTTATGGCGATCAAGGAAGTTTACAGCGGTCGTCGTTATATCAGCGCCGATGTTGCTCAACAACTGGCATTGAAGCTTATGCCAGGTGGTGAGGATTCACCGTTTGATACCCTGTCGCCACGTGAATTACAAGTCATGCTGATGCTCACCCAGGGCACCAAAGTTCAGGAAATTTCCGATAAGTTATGTTTAAGTCCGAAAACGGTAAGCACCTATCGTCATCGATTGTATGACAAATTGGGTGTAAGTAGTGATGTAGCATTAACCCGCCTCGCAATGCGCTACGGTGTGGTGGACGATGCCTACGAAGCCGCAGGCTTGATGTAGCGCTATCATCTTAAGCAAGTTACTGGCTGGGGTTCCAATCCAATGGAATCCCCTTGCTGGTGCTAGCTACTCGCGAATTCTGGAGAAAGGAATTGCGCGCCCCTTTACCATCAGAGACGCTTATTTCGTCCGGCACAGACAGGACGCTTATGCGCGGCTTATCCGCAGCTTATCCGCAAAATATGTCTCGGGCGTCCCACCGATGTAACCGTGGTGGCATTTATACGTCAATGGAATCAATAAGGTATACAAGCACGATTGACTGCTGCGAAATGGGCGAATGATGGCAAAATCGCATAAAACCACAACTAACGATAGTAACTCACTCATTCCTTAGCTATTTTCCGATGGTATCTCAGGCCCTATGGTAATGACTGAATAAATAGAACGATTTTCGGTCAAGCCGGTCCACAGTAGTAGGGCATTGTATTTACGGATGTGGCGTGTATCGTGCTGGGTTTATCCATTTGAGTAATGAAACAATTAATCAAATAATTAGCGATGGAATCGCGTAAGTAACCTGCCATGGCGCTTAGCCTGTTGTTTCCAACGGGTGTGAATGATTTTGCAAGTAACGTGTAAAGTCAATCAATTTGTAAAATTACCACTGAAATTGAGTAGAAACATTAATATGAATAGGCGAAATTTTCCCCGCGCTTTCAAAGCCCTCCTGCTTCCCGGTGTGTTACTACTGAATGTTTTATTTTTACCGGCCACAATTGCGGCTGATCCCATTGCATTAGCACTCAAAGATATCGATGGCGCATTGCACCGACTGTCTGATTACCGGGGTAAATGGTTGGTAGTCAACTTCTGGGCAACATGGTGTCCGCCCTGTCTGAAGGAAATTCCGGAATTGGTGGATTTTCATGACGAACATCATCAAAAAAAAGCCGTTGTTCTGGGAATTGATTATGAGGACATCTCGACCGAACGCTTAAGGGAATTTGTTGAAAGTTATTTTATCAGCTACCCTGTATTGCGTATGAGCCCCAAACGGTCGGATAACCCGTTTGGATACATAACGGGGTTGCCCACGAGTTTTTTAATTTCACCCCAGGGTGACATTGTTGCCAAACAGACAGGCCCCATAACGGCCAAAATGATCGAGGACTTTATTAGCCAGCATGAGGCGTCGAGCCCCGATATAAACGCTGAAGCAGTGCATGCGGGTGAATAAATTGTCTGACATGATGACAGTCGTGGCTATCATCGTTATGTCAAATGTGTTCTGGGCCGCCCCGCCCAGGCGAGATGGCCGTGTACAGTGATTTTACTCAGGCGGGGTACTTGAGAATGATCGTAATGACCGGTCTAAGTGAAAGGCATTAGACCGTTAACAGTTTAAATCGACCCGTGGAATGCAGCGTATGTTCAGTCATTATCAACAATCATTCATGCAAATAATATTGTCTTTGGTGATTGCCTCGGCATTCACTTTTAACGCAGATGCGGCGGGTGGCAAGGATCCTTATGTGTATTTTTTTGACGAAACCTGGGGTGATTTTTCCGAGGAAGTAAAAAAGGCGCAACAGGAAGGTAAAACCGGTGTTTTATTGTTTTTCGAAATGGATGAATGTCCATTTTGCCACCGAATGAAGCGCACCGTATTAAACCAGCCAGAAGTTCAAGCCTATTTTAAGCAACATTTTTTAAATTTTAGCGTGGATATCGAGGGCGATGTCGAAATAGTGGACTTCGATGGCCAATCAAGGACTCAAAAGGAATTCTCGTTTAAACTAAATCGAGTGAGAGCGACCCCTGTGTTTGCATTTTATGACTTAACCGGCAAACAAATTGTACGTTACACTGGGGCTACATCCAGCATCGAAGAATTTATGTGGCTTGGTGAATTTGTAACCAGCGGTGAATACAAAAATATGCGCTTTACCAAATACAAACGCCAGAGGCAAAAACAAGCAAAGCTATAATTGTGACGCCTGGATCGGTCAATAAAATAACGCACCAACGAAATCGCCCATCCCGGTTTCGACTGGTTATAAGCAGTGTCTGCCTCCTTTGTTCTGTGGCCGCAAGTTACGCAGAATCACTACCCGAACCCCTTACCCTGGATTATGTGTTAGCGCTGGATATAACGCTGCACCCGACTATCCAAACCGCCATGGCGAATTCGCAGATCCACACATCCAGCCGATTGCAAATTAATGCTGTCAATGAATTAACCGTCGACTTGCAGGCGCGGGCACAGATTGTCGAGCCATCGCAGTTTGCGCTGGACCAATCCCGAGATGATCATCAGGTTAGTTTGTTATTACGTAAACCGCTTTACGACTTTGGTCGCAGCAGCGCGTTGCAAGCGGCGGCGAGCGCCAATGTGGAAAGTGGTGAATTAATGCTGTTTGATACCATTAACCAGCATCGCCTGACTATAATGAAACGGTTTTTCGATGTGCTGTTAGCCGATTTGAAATTCATACACGACAATGAGGCCATGTCCATGGCCTTTGTGCGATTGGATCGAGGTCGATCACGAAACGAATTAGGGCAATTGTCGGATATCGAGCTTGCTGCATTGGAAGCCAGTTATCAACAAACCCGGCTGGACTATATTGAAAGTCAATCGTCGCAGCGCAGTACCCGCTCGCTGCTTGCCAATGCGTTGAATCGACCGGGTGAACTGGTTTCAGAAGTCGCTGAGCCGGTGCTATTCTTACCAGATGAGCATTTGCCTGATATTAATATAAACCAGCAACAGGCCGTGCAGAACAACCCCGTATTGCGCGCATTGCGATATCAGTTAAAAGCCGCTGAACGTCAAATTGCTGCATCCAGGGCAGATAAAAAACCAATGCTTGAAAGTGAAGTAACCGTTTCACAATATGCCCGGGAGAGCGGAAGTCATGATAAATGGCGTGCTGCCATTATTTTGGATATTCCCCTGATAACGGGTGATCGCATTAATGCGCAGGTCGCTAAACGCCAGGCAGAACAGAGGCTAACGCAATCACAATTGCACGCCGCAGAAATGGATGTTGCGCAATCAGTGTTGGATACGCAGCTGTATCTGGAAACGTTGACGGTAGCACGTCAACAAATAAAAACCCAGGCGGCGTTTCGTGATCTTTATTTGGAAAGAAGCCGCGCCCTGTATGAAATGGAAGTGCAATCAGATTTGGGTGATGCCATGGTGCAAATTTCTGATACACGGTTTCAACTTGCCAAAGCTGAGTACCAGATAGCGCTGGTATGGGCAGGATTGCAGGCACTAATCGGCAACAACGTGGAATTGCCCAAGGAGTCCGGCCGTGTTACAACCGAATAATGTAATAAATAAAAAGCGAATACGAAATAAATTAGTGAGCTTGCAGGTTATCTGTCTGGTATCGTTGGGGCTATTAGTCCACACCCAGGTGGTGGCGGTGGAACTAGACTCGAGGCTGGTGTGGCATCGTAAGGCGGTATTAAGTACGCCAGTATCCGGCGTTATTATTGGCATTAATGTCAAACCCGGTGCATTGGTTAAAAAAGGCGATGTGCTGTTAAGGCTTGACGATCGCTTATTAAAAGCGAACGTGGACCAGGCAAAAGCCAATGTGGAGCGTTGGGACCGTTTGCAACAGGAAGCCAAGCGTGAACTGGATCGTACCCTGGAGCTGTACGAGCGTACCTTGCTGTCTGATCATGAACGTGAAATGGCATACATCAATCATGCACAAGCCAGGGCGGATTTTAAATCGGCACAGGCTGCCCAGGTTCAATCTGAACTTGACCTGGAGTACAGTGCGGTTCGCGCGCCATTTGACGGCATTGTCATCCGGCAATATGCCGAAGTGGGTGAAACCATCGTGAGTACGCAGGCCGCACGTCCACTGGTGGAATTAGCTGAATACGGCTACATGGCGGTTAACATTCTCGTGTCTGATAATCGGTATAAGCAACTCAAATTAGGGGCATTTGCCAACGTGATGGTTGGTGGCGCAAGTTATCAGGGCACGATAACGGCGGTTGGGCTGGAGCCGGTGTCTGCTTCGGCTCAGGAATACGAAATAAATATTGTATTTTCCACCAAAGGAAAACTCATGCGCGCAGGCCAGTCAGCTAAAGTGTCGTTACCATGAGCAATGATAAACCCTGTGAAAATCGTGGCACAGCGGTAAAGTGCTTACGCTGTCTCGTTTCCGGAAGCGTGCAGGGAGTTTGCTACAGAGTCTCCACTCAACAACAGGCTCAGGCGCTAAAACTTCGTGGATATGCGAAAAACTTAACAGATGGGCGGGTGGAGGTGTTGATGTTGGGCACTGAGTTCGCGGTTAAAGAGCTGGCTGCCTGGTTATGGCAGGGGCCGGAGTACGCCAAGGTAACCGATGTGCTCTGCGAGGAAATTTCACCGGTCGTTGATTTTGTCGTTGATTTGCCTCGGTCTTTTTATGTTGCATGACTGTTGTTCATTTTTTTAACTCCAATTTTTAGGTTCGAACGCTCAACAGATTAATTCAGGTTCAATCGTGCCGTGGCGAATGTTACGGAAATTTAGTACGGCAGTCGTTTGTCAGGTGATGGATACCCAATTCATACTAATCCCATATTTAATCAACATACCCATGCACATTAATACGATGATCAGCCTCAAATAGGCAAGGTTAATTTTGAAGAGGCAATGGGAACCAAACCAGGCACCCATCACTTGACCAAGCATCATGGTGATACCAAGGACCCATACGACTTGTCCTACCATCGTAAAAACAATAAGCGACGCAATATTGGTCGAAAAATTAAGTGCTTTAGCAATGGCGGTGGAATCGAGTAACCCATGCCCCCTCAGCGAAACGCCCACAAGCGAAAAGAATGAACCAGTCCCCGGCCCAAACATACCGTCGTACCAGCCAATCGCAGGAATAACCGCATAGTTATATTTTTTTTCGGATAACTGAGGAAATGACTTATCTTCTGCGCGCTTGTTCGTTATGGGCGACAGGATGAAATAAATACCGATTGTTAATAGCACCACGGGAATAATAAAAGACAATATTTCCACATTTATGAGTTGCACTGCTAATGTGCCCAACACAGACCCAATAAATGCCAGAAGCATCAGGTGTTTGATTTCGTGTAAACGAATTCTTTTATGTTTGAGCATCATGTAAGTTGATGTTGCCGTGCCTACACTACCTTGTAATTTGTTGATGCCGAGCGCCGCCAGGGGAGGGACGCCACTAATCATTAGCGCTGGCATCGTAATTAAGCCGCCACCCCCAGCCAATGTATCGAGAAACCCCGCTGCAATTGCGACGAAGAAGAGTGTCAATAATAATTCGATTGAAAACCCGCTGAATTCCAAACATTACTCCTCGATTGTTATATTGTATTACCCGTAGGGCCGTTAACGGGGGATAAATAAGGGTTATGCTGCTGGCTATTCAACGATTGAGCACAGGTTTAATAGGTTTAAGATCAAACGCTGGAATGGCGTATGGTAGAACAAACTCATACGGTTTGGTGCTGGTTGCAGCGTTTGGGTATGTCCGTTAAGAATTGGGTCTTACGGGGTGTTGAGGCCCCTGTATATACCCAAAGCGTTTAGGCTTTATTGCTGTCCTATTTCTGTCCTGGCGGCGTTGTCTACAGGGA